>Ga0255780_10000165_pt1 | contig 63221 bp, 62 predicted proteins | sample 071ome_32_FD_179978 | JGI IMG/M metagenome (GOLD analysis project Ga0255780, IMG submission 179978) | Coastal salt marsh microbial communities from the Groves Creek Marsh, Skidaway Island, Georgia - 071405AT metaG (version 2) | ecosystem: Environmental > Aquatic > Marine > Intertidal zone >... | reverse complement strand
ATGCCCAAGAGTGGCAGCCCTTTCGCCTGTCCGAGGCGCTGAATTATCATTTGAAACCTTTGCCCGTGGCGATTGTGGCCTGTGCGCCCGTGTCAGAGGATTGGCACGCGCGGTTTTCCGCAGTTGAACGGCGCTATACCTATCGGCTGATCAACCGCCGCGCGCCCTTGACCCTTGATGTGGGGCAGGCATGGGCCGTCAAGCAGCCCCTTGATCTTGCCGCCATGCAAGAAGCCGCGCGCCATTTGATCGGCAAGCATGATTTCACAACCTTCCGTGCCTCTATCTGTCAGGCGAAATCGCCCATCAAAACCCTTGATGAGATACGGATTGAGGCCTTCCCGCGCGGCGATGCGGTCGAATTTCAATTTCACCTGCGCGCGCGCTCGTTCTTGCATAATCAAGTGCGCTCGATTGTCGGCACGCTTGAGCGGGTTGGGGCGGGATCATGGGCGCCTGACGATGTGCGCATCAGCCTAGAGGCGCGCGATCGGGCCGCCTGCGGCCCTGTTGCACCGCCAGATGGATTAATCCTGACGGGCGTGGGGTATCCAAATGATCCGTTCAGGGGTCAAGGATCATGACCCCCACCGCTTGGCCCGTGACCCGCGAGATTGTGCTTGTGGGGGGCGGGCATAGTCACGCGCTGGTCGCGCGCATGTGGGGGATGCAGCCACTTGCGGGTGCGCGCTTGACCCTTGTCTCGCCAAACCCAACGGCGGCCTATTCAGGGATGCTGCCTGGTGCGATTGCAGGGCATTACCAACAAGACGAAATCGAGATTGATCTGGTTCGCCTTGCCCGTTTCGCCAATGCCCGCCTCATCCTTGCCCCCGCCATTGGGATTGATCGAGCGGAAAAACGCCTGCATCTCGCAGGGGGCAGGTCTATTTCCTATGATATCATGTCGATTGATATTGGCATCACGACTGATATGCCCGCCTTAGCAGGCTTTGCTGATCATGCTTTGCCCGTCAAACCTCTCGAGGGGTTTGCAGCCGCATGGGAGGGCTTTCTGACCCAAGCGCCCAATCCTGCGCGCATCGCCCTTATCGGCGGCGGAATTGCAGGGGTTGAGGTCGCCATGGCCGTGGCGCACCGCCTGCGCGCCACAGGGCGCAAGCCCAAGGTGACGATATTTGAGCGCGCACAAGCGTTGCAAGAATTGCCTTCGCGCGCGGCTCGGCTTCTGCGACAAGACTTGCGCACCCAAAATATTACCCTGCGCGAGGGCGTTAAGATCACCGAGATCACCGCGCAAATGATCCATCTGCGAGATGAGCCCCCGCTGTCCTTTGATTTGATCCTTGGCGCGGCAGGCGCGCGGGCGCATCCGTGGCTGGCAGAGACAGGGCTTGCCCTGAAAGATGGGTTCATCCGCGTGGGCGCCGATCTGCGCAGCGTGACAGACCCCGATATTTTCGCTACGGGGGATTGCGCGCATTTTGATCATGCCCCTCGCAGTAAGGCGGGCGTTTATGCGGTGCGCGCGGCAAAGCCCCTGTTTCACAATCTGCGCGCGGCTGCGATGGGGCGCAGTTTGCGCGCCTATCAGCCGCAACGCCATTATCTCAAGCTGATTTCCTTGGGCGATAAGCGGGCCATTGCCACGCGCGGAAGGGTGGCTGCATCCTTTCCATTTCTGTGGACGTGGAAAGACCAAATTGATCGCAAGTTCATGCAACAGCTGACGCAGTTGCCTGAGATGGCGGCACGACCGCAACCGCCGCAAGACCACGCGCTTGGCCTAATCGAGGCCATGGGGCCAAAACCGCAATGCGGCGGCTGTGGCGCGAAACTGGGCCAAGCCGCGCTTGAGGCCGCCCTGCCTCCACCCCCAACCCACCGCAAAGACATTGAGATTGGGCGGGGGGATGATGCGGCGGTGCTGCATATGGGTGGCGCGCGCCAAGTGATCAGCACAGATCATCTGCGCGCGTTTTGCAATGACCCTGCAGTGATGGCGCGCATCACTGCCATTCACGCACTTGGCGACATTTGGGCCATGGGGGCCACCCCGCAATCGGCCTTGGCAATGATCACCCTGCCCCCCTTATCAGAACCGCTGCAAAGTGCTTGGTTAACCGAAATCATGTCAGCCGCCGCCGAGGTGATGTCAGCGGCAGGGGCCGATATTATCGGCGGCCATAGTGCGGCGGGGGCGGAACTGAGCATCGGGTTCACAGTCACAGGTCTTGTTGCAGATCGCGCAATCGGACTTACGGGGGCGCAAGCAGGGGATGCGCTGATCCTGACCAAACCCATTGGCACAGGCGTTCTTCTCGCGGCAGAGATGCAAGGATTGGCAAAGGGCCGCGATATCGCGCGGCTTTATCAGGGGCTTACGACACCGCAGGGGGCAGTGGCGGATATTCTCGCCCCCCATGCCCGCGCCATGACCGATGTGACGGGGTTCGGCCTTGCAGGCCATATCATGAATATCGCCCGCGCCTCAGGCGTGGGGGCGCAGATTTGGCTTGATCAAATTCCTCTCTATGAAGGCGCGCTTCATTTGGCGGCGGCGGGGGTGCAATCGACCCTCTACCCGCAAACCCGCGCGCATCTTTTGGGGCAAATACGGGGCACAACATCGGGCCCGCGCGCCGATCTGTTATTTGATCCTCAAACCGCAGGCGGGCTTTTGGCAGCCCTGCCCCAAACCGCCCTGCCAGAGGTGCAAGCGGGACTTCAAGCCACAGGTCACACCGGATGGGTTATTGGCGAGATAACGGATCAAACTGGCACGCTAGAGATCAGCTGAGGGGATTGAACCACAGCCCCCAAGCCGCTAATCCCGTGGCCTATGACCCAATATGCAGTCACACCCTATTTCACCCGCGCTGATGGCAGCTATCTCTTCGCCCGTTGGGGTCGGCCTATCGCCCCTGTGGTGTTTGGGGTTGAGGATGCGACCGTGTCCATCGTCAAGGGCGCGCTTGAGGCGGTTGTCGCACTCGCCGGCCACCAGATGGCCGAGACAGATCCCGAACTTGGCGCGAATTTCATGATGTTTTTCATCCGTGATTGGGACGAGGTTCTTGCCACACCCAATATGGATCGCCTGCTGCCCGATTTGGCCGAGATCATTACGCGGCTCAAATCGGTAGATGCCAATCAATATCGCGCATTTCGGTTTGATGCCGATGGTGGCATCAAAGCGGCCTTTGTTTTTGTACGCATGGATGCGGATTTATCGCGTCTGCCCGCAGATACCATCGCGCTGTTACAAGCGGTTCAGACGATTTTACTTTGGTCGGATCAAGCCTTTCTAGGGCACTCCCCTCTGGCCGCAGGAACCGATAGCGCAGCACGCCTGAAACCTGAAATTGCAGCGATTATTCGTGCAGGCTATGATCCTGTGATGCCCGTCTGTGCGCAAGACAGCACGCATGGCCTACGCATGGCGGCACGGGTGGCTGTCTTGGAGCATAGAAATTGAGTATGACGCACCACTGGCCCATCCGTGTTTATTACGAGGATACCGATCTGGCGGGGATCGTCTATTATGCCAATTACCTAAAATTCATCGAGCGCGCCCGCAGCGAGATGGTGCGCGACCTTGGCATTGATCAAGCGGCGCTAAAGGCCACCCAAGATATCGTATTTGCCGTGCGCCGCGTTGAGGCTGATTACCGCGCGCCCGCAAAATTCGATGATGAATTGGTGGTTGAAACCAAAATTCTGCGCGCAAGCCCTGTGCGCTTGGAATTGAGCCAAGATGTCATGCGCGCAGGCACCGTGATCTTTGCCGCAAAGGTCACCCTCGCCACCATCAATGGTCAAGGCGGCGTGGCGAAACTGCCGCCCGAAATACTGTCGAAATTCTGCTAAGCCCTGAGAGCAAGGATTTGCCAATCACGCGGGCTTGAGCGCGCCCATTCCCAAGTGATTTTAAACCTGATATAGGGGAATGCGACCCCATACTGAGTGCCGCAAAAAGAACGGCGCCGATTTGGGGGTGCTTTGCCCAAAAGGCAAGGTCGGGCATCGAGGCAAATAGAAAGAACGGGCATGGACGCTACAACGCTTAGCATGGCGCAAGAGGCTGATTTCACCCTCATGGCGCTGTTTTTCCGCGCATCCTTTATTGTGCAGGCCGTGATGATCGCACTGATCGTGGCCTCGGTTTGGGTCTGGGCGATCACGATCAACAAATTTCGGATTTATCGCCGCGCAAGGCAAAACACAGCGGATTTTGACGCAGCGTTTTGGTCGGGTCAGCCGCTTGATTTGCTCTATGATCAAATCGCCGAAAGCCCGCAATCAGCCGCGGAACGTGTCTTTGTGGCGGGCATGGTCGAATGGCGCAACTCGCTGCGTGACGATGGCGCGCTCATCCCTGGTGTGCAGCAACGCGTGGATCGCTCGATGGATGTGGCGATTGCCCGCGAAGCAGAGCGCCTAACCGCAGGCTTGACCTTCCTTGCCACAACAGGCGCAACGGCACCATTTGTTGGCCTCTTTGGTACAGTTTGGGGGATCATGCGATCCTTCCAAGAAATCGCGATTTCTGGCAACACATCCCTTGCCGTTGTGGCGCCTGGTATTGCCGAGGCCCTGCTGGCTACAGGTCTTGGCCTATTGGCCGCGATCCCTGCCGTGATTTTCTACAACAAACTGTCGTCCGACTCAGATCGGATCATTGCAGGCTATGAGAGCTTTGCAGATGAGTTCTCCACCCTCCTGTCACGGCAGCTTGACTGATGGGGGCCTCGGTTGCGCAAAAATCGGGTGGCGGTCGCAGACGCGGCCGCAGACGGGCGGGCAGCAGCCGCGCCATGTCCGAAATCAACGTCACGCCTTTCGTGGACGTGATGTTGTGCCTTTTGATCATCTTTATGGTGGCCGCCCCGTTGATGACTGTTGGTGTACCGATTAACCTGCCAGACACTGCCGCAGAAGCCCTGCCGAGTGAGGAAGAAGAACCGCTCACTGTAACCATCGCCCCCGATGGGCGGGTGATGATCCAAACCACCGAAGTTTCGCGGGATGAACTGGTCACGCGGCTGTTGGCCATTGCAGGCGAGCGCGACAGCACCCGCATTTTCCTACGCGCAGATGGCGCGATTTCCTATGAGCAAGTGATGCAAATCATGGGCGCGCTGAATGCGGGCGGCTTTCGCGAAATTGGCCTTGTGACCGATGCGGGTGGGCCTGCGCTGGATGGCGCGGCGGGCAGCGGGCCTGAGGGGTAGGTTTGATGCGGCGGGAGCTTTATGTCTCGGCTGGGCTGCACATCGCGCTGCTCTTATGGGTGGCGTTTGGAGATATTTTGTTTCACCGCAACACGGAAACCGATTTTCAGGTGACGGGCGTTCAAATCATCTCAACCGCTGAATTTGAGGAACTCACCCAAGCGGCGAGCTTGCCACCTGCGCCCGAACCTGCGCCAGAGCCCACCCCAGACCCTGCACCGCAACCCGAGGTGCAACCCCAGCCCCCAGAAATCAGCGCGCCCCCTTTGGGCGCGGAGGATGCGCCCCCGTCAGACACGCCAACACCTGAGGCCGCGCCGCGCGTGGCACCAACACCCGCGCCCGCACCGCCGCCTGATGCCGAAATCGCGCCGACTTTTGTCGAGGCAACCCCTGAGCCTGATACGCAGAGTGAAACACCCGTTGAACAAGAGGTGGCCCAAGCCCCCGAAGCCGCAACGACCCAGATCGTAACAGAGGCCGAAACACCCGCGGCAAGCCTTGCACCGATTGCGTCACCTGTGCCGACCGCACGGCCACAGCGCCCCACACCCGAACCAGAGCCGCAGCCTGAGCCTGAACCCGCGCCTGAACCTGCTGACCCGCTCGCTGATGCGATTGCGGCGGCGGTTGCAGATGCGGTCAGCGCCCCTGCGACACCCTCCGTCCCCTCTGGCCCGCCCCTCAGCAGCGGCGAAGTGGATGGTTTGATCGCGGATGTGCGCGCCTGTTGGAATGTGGGCGCGCTATCCTCCGAGGCGCAGCGCACAATTGTCACCATCTCGGTCACCTTGGGCCAAGATGGGCGGCCAGATGCGGGGTCTATCCGAATGATCGACAGTTCTGGTGGCTCGGATGCATCGGTCTCCCAAGCATTTGAAGCAGGACGCCGTGCAATTTTGCGCTGTGGCGCAAACGGGTTTAACCTGCCCCTAGAAAAATACGACCAATGGCAAACCATCGAGATGGTCTTCAACCCTGAACAGATGAGGCTGAGATGAAGGCGCAGTTGATTACAGTTTTTCGCGGCTTGGGGCTGTGCCTTGCGCTTGGCGCAAGCAGCCTACCCGCATGGGCCCAAGGTGCAGGCGGGCCTTTGCGCATTGAGATCACCGAAGGTGTGATTGAGCCGCTCCCCTTTGCCCTGCCCGTCTTTATCGCGGATACGCCTGATATGGCCGATGCCGCCCAAGATATCACGCGGGTGATTGCCGCCGATCTGCGTGGCACAGGCCTGTTTCGCGAAATCCCAGCCGAGGCCCATATTTCCACAATCACCAGTTTTGACAGCCCCGTGCAATTTGCCGACTGGCAAGCCATCAATGCCCAAGCCCTGATCACGGGTTCGGTGGGCCGCACCCCAGAGGGGCAGATGGTTGTGCGCTTTCGGCTTTTTGATGTGTTCTCGCAACTGCCGCTCGGGGATGGGCTGCAATTCGTAGCAACGCCCGAAACATGGCGGCGCATGGCGCATCGGGTGGCAGATCAAGTCTATAGCCGCATTACAGGCGAAAGCGGATATTTCGACACGCGCGTGGCCTTCATCAACGAGGAAGGGCCCAAAAACGCGCGGCTCAAGCGTCTGGCCCTGATGGATTATGACGGCGCGAATGTTCAATATCTAACAGATAGCAGCGCGATTGTTCTTGCGCCCCGCTTTTCGCCAGATGGGCGCAGCTTGCTCTACACATCCTATGAAAGTGGCACGCCGCGCATCTATCAGATGGATATTTCGAGCGTGACCCACCGTCCTTTGGCCGATCTTCCTGGAACCATGACCTTTGCCCCGCGCTATTCCCCTGACGGGCAGCGCGTTGTGTTTTCGGTCGAACGGGGCGGAAACAGCGATATTTATGTGCTTGATTTGGTCACAGGCACGCAGACACGTTTGACCGAAGCGCCTTCGATTGAAACGGCACCAAGCTTTTCACCAGATGGCAGCCAAGTCGTGTTTGAAAGCGACCGCTCTGGCAACCAGCAGCTTTACATCATGCCTGCCACGGGTGGCCCTGCGCAGCGTATCAGCCGCGGCAATGGTCGTTATGGCACCCCCGTCTGGAGCCCGCGCGGCGACTATATCGCCTTCACCAAACAAGAGGCGGGGCGGTTCCATATCGGCGTGATGCGCATTGATGGCAGCGAAGAGCGTCTTTTGACAGCGTCTTTCCTTGATGAAGGGCCAACCTGGGCGCCGAATGGGCGCGTGGTTATGTTCACCCGCGAAACTGCAGGCACAAATGGGGCGCCTGCGCTTTATTCGGTCGATATTTCGGGGCGCAACCTTCAGCGTGTCGCGACACCGGGAATGGCGTCCGATCCCGCTTGGTCGCCGCTGTTGCAATAACCCGCACGTGATTGGCCAAATCATTATGCCCGATTCACAACGCGCTTTGGACATGTTACACAGGGCCAAAGCGGTGCCCACAATCGGGGTGGAATGACCTGCCCCTTGTCTTAGGAATGTAAACGATGAAGCTTTTGGTAAAATCAACTTTGATGGTTGCGATGCTTGGTCTGGCAGCCTGTTCGCAAGCAGGGCTTGGCGGCAATGGCGCAAGTGGCCAATATGGCGCGGGCGCAGGCGGGAATTACGACCCTGCAAGCCCCGAATATTTCAACCAAACCATTGGTGACCGCGTGTTCTTTGCGGTGGATCAATCGAACCTGTCGGCTGAGGCAATTGCGACCCTAGACCAACAGGCAAACTGGCTGTTGAGCAACCCAAACTACACCGCGATTATCGAGGGTCACGCGGATGAACAAGGCACGCGCGAGTATAACCTTGCGCTTGGCGCGCGCCGCGCGGCATCGGCACAGGAATATCTGATCAGCCGTGGGGTCGCGCCCAATCGTCTGTCGACCATCTCTTATGGTAAAGAGCGCCCGATTGAGATTTGCTCGAACGAAGCGTGCTATAGCCGCAACCGCCGCGCGGTGACGGTGATTGCCGCTGGTGCGGGGGCCTAAACGATATGCTCAAGCGGGCGCTGATCTGTGGAGTTATGGTCATTGGCCTTGGGGGCGGCATGCCCCCCCATGCGGCCTTTGCCCAAACTGACCAAGCCCAAAGCCTTGCCGATATTCGGCAAGAGTTATCTGTGCTTTACTTCGAGATACAGCGCCTCAGGCTTGAGCTCTCAACAACGGGCGGGCCAAGCCTGCCCGCAGGAACGGCGAACCCGCTTTCGCGGCTTGACGCCATAGAGACCGAATTGCGCCGCATGACCGCCGCAACCGAAACGCTGCAATTGCGCATCGAGGCGATTGTGGGTGACGGCACCAACCGCATTGGTGATCTGGAATTCCGCCTGTGTGAATTGGAACCTGACTGCGATATCGCAACGCTGGGTGATACGCCCTCCTTGGGCGGTGTTGCCCCCAGTAGGGACACAGGCACGCCCTTGGGCCAAGGCAGCACCCTTGCGCCCGCGCCAAGCTCCGGCGGGGCCAGCGATGGCCCGCAATTGGCCGTTGCGGAACAATCGGATTTTGACCGCGCCCTTGCGGCCTATGATGCGGGCAATTGGGCAGAGGCCGCACAAGCCTTTAGCCGCTTCGCAGAAACTTATCCCGGCGGCCCGCTGTCGGGCGAAGCACATTTCCTGCGCGGTGAGGCCGAAGTCCAGCAAGGGGCCTGGAGCCGTGCAGCCCGCGCCTTTCTTGACAGTTTCTCAGGCAGCCCCGATGGCCCACGCGCGCCTGCGGCCTTGGCTCGCCTTGGGCAATCCTTAGGCGAATTGGGCCAAATTGAGGAGGCCTGTATCACGCTGTCGGAGGTCGCTACGCGCTATCCAGAGGCACGCAGCGAAATTGCGACTGCCGAAGCAACGCGTGCGGCGCTTGCGTGCAATTGAGTCTGAGCGATAAATTTCACAGTGAGATGGCGCGGCTATGCCCCGCGCCTTTACCGCCAGTTTTGGCCATCATGGTTTCAGGTGGCAGCGATAGCCTTGCCTTGATGATGCTGGCCCATGATTGGGCCGCAGAGATGCGCCAAGACCCTGACAATGGCCCCGTGACGCTAATTGCGATTACTGTGGATCACGGACTACGCCCTGAAAGCGCCGCCGAGGCGGAAGGGGTGGCGAAAATCGCGCATGATCTCGGGATTGATCACGTCACATTGCAATGGAAATGGGATGGCGTGGGCAACTTACAGGCCGCCGCGCGCGCTGCGCGCTATAGTCTTGTTCAAGAATGGCGCAGACGCAAACGGCCTGAAATTGGCGCGATCCTTGTGGGACACACCCGTGATGATCAGGCCGAAACCTTTTTGATGCGCCTATCGCGCGGATCGGGCGTTGAGGGGTTGGCCGCGATAAAAGCCTTGCCGCTATCGCATAAGGCCGCAGATGCGGCAGGGGCTGCCCCGGTTATTCGGCCAATCCTTTGGGCGTCCCGCGCTGACCTGCGTGCGGCCCTGCAAGCGCGCGGGATGCAATGGATCGATGACCCCTCAAACGATAACGAAGATTATCTGCGCGTGCGCACGCGCAAAGCGATGCGCGATCTGGCCGAAATTGGTCTTGATGTCGACATCCTCACGCGTACGGCAGACCACATGGCCCGCGCCAGCGTTGCACTTTGGGCGCGCGCGGCGGATGTGGCCCGCGATGTTGTCACCGAACCCTATCCAGGCATTCTGCGGTTTGACCTGACGCGCCTTGAACGGATTGAAGAAGAAACCCAATTGCGCCTCTTGGCGCATGGGATTGGGTGCTTGACCCAAGCCCCCTACAGGCCCCGCCTCAGCAGCCTAGGGGCCTTGGCAGAAGCCGCATATGCTGGGCGCGGGGCAACGCTTCAAGGGGTGCAAAGTTTTGTGCAAGATGATGCGCTGATCTTGGTGCGTGAATTGCGCGCAGTGGCCGATTATGAATGCCCTGCAGATGGGGCATCTGCATGGGACGGGCGGTGGCGCATCAAAGGGCGCCGTTTGGGCGAGGCTGTGATCCGCCCCTTGGGCGCGCAAAGCCTTGCTGCGTTTGAGTTGCCAAAGGGTTTGCCAAAGGCCGCCTTTCAGTCTTATCCCGCGCTTTGGGCGGGCCAAGCCTTGGTTGCCGTGCCCTATTTGGCGCGCGAGGGACTATGCGCGCCGCAATATGATCCATCGGCAGAGTTCCACCGATCCATATTATCGCATTGAAGTCAGCCAAAGCTTCCTTATCTTAGGGGGAACGCAAGCGCGCATGTGGCGCGGCTGCCGCGAAAGCGAGGAGAATTCTCTTGGGCAATGCTCGTAATATCGCCTTTTGGGTCATTTTGTTTTTGTTGATCCTTGCGCTGTTCAATCTGTTCAGCGGCAACCAGTCATCGGTCAATGCCCGATCAGTGGCTTATTCTGATTTCATCTCTCAAGTCGAACAAGGCTCGGTGAGCACGGCAACGATAGATGGCGAAGCGGTGCAGTTCACCACTTCGGAGGGCACATTTGAAACCACCCGTCCTGCGGACAGTGACATCGCCACCGCCTTGATTGACCAAGGTGTGCGGGTCGAAGTGCGCCCACAGGAGCAGTCGGGATTCATGTCCATTTTGTCGCTATGGTTGCCCGTTCTGGTTCTCATCGGGATCTGGATTTTCTTCATGAATCGCATGCAAGGCGGCGGTCGCGGCGGGGCAATGGGTTTTGGAAAATCCAAGGCAAAACTGCTGACCGAGAAGCATGGCCGCGTCACCTTTGACGATGTTGCAGGGATCGATGAAGCCAAGGAAGAATTGGAAGAAATCGTTGAATTCCTAAGGAATCCGCAGAAATTCAGCAAGCTTGGCGGCAAGATCCCCAAGGGCGCGCTGCTTGTCGGCCCTCCTGGAACGGGTAAGACCTTGCTTGCACGCGCGATCGCTGGCGAGGCGGGTGTGCCCTTCTTTACCATCTCTGGCTCTGACTTTGTCGAGATGTTCGTGGGTGTCGGCGCAAGCCGCGTGCGCGATATGTTTGAGCAGGCCAAAAAGAACGCGCCTTGTATCGTCTTTATTGACGAGATTGACGCGGTCGGGCGCTCACGCGGTGTTGGCTATGGCGGCGGCAATGATGAACGCGAGCAAACCTTGAACCAGCTTCTGGTTGAGATGGACGGCTTCGAGGCCAACGAGGGTATTATCATCGTGGCGGCGACCAACCGCCCCGATGTTCTTGACCCTGCCCTTCTGCGTCCAGGTCGTTTCGACCGTCAAGTGCAGGTGCCCAACCCAGACATCAAGGGCCGTGAAAAAATCTTAGGCGTTCATGCGCGCAAAGTGCCTCTTGGCCCGAATGTCGATCTGCGAATCATCGCACGGGGCACGCCAGGCTTTTCGGGTGCTGATTTGGCCAATTTGGTGAATGAAGCCGCTTTGATGGCGGCCCGCGTCAATCGCCGCTTTGTCACGATGGAAGATTTCGAGAATGCCAAAGACAAGGTGATGATGGGGGCTGAACGCCGCTCAATGGTGATGACTGAGGATGAAAAAAGCCTTACCGCCTATCACGAAGCGGGCCACGCGGTGGTTGGATTGAACGTGCCGCAGCACGATCCAATTCACAAAGCGACAATCATCCCGCGCGGTCGCGCCTTGGGTTTGGTTCTCTCCCTGCCTGAGCGCGATCAACTGTCCGTCAGCTACACAAAATACACCTCGAAAATCGCAATGGCGATGGGGGGGCGTGTGGCTGAGGAGTTGGTATTTGGCAAAGAGAACGTCACCTCTGGGGCGGCCTCTGACATTCAGCAGGTCAGCCGCATTGCGCGCGCCATGGTCACGCAATTTGGCTATGCCGAAGAGCTAGGCTATGTCGATTACGCCAATGAGCAGCAATCCTATTTGGGCTCTTATGGCGGCGGCACGAACCATTCGGCGGCCACGCAAAAGATCATTGACGACAAGGTCAAGGAATTGGTGGATCAAGGTTATGAGACCGCCAAGCGCATCTTGACCGAAAAGCGCGATGATCTTGAGCGTTTGGCACAAGGTCTGCTTGAATATGAAACCCTCACAGGCTCTGAGATTACCCGTGTTATCGCGGGCGAACCTTTAAACCGCGGCGATGATGGGGATGACACAGGAACAGGCGGTGGCGCCTCGATCACCGCGATTCCAAAAACCAAACCGCGCAAACCGCGCAATGACAATGGCGGGATGGAGCCTGAACCCTCGCCCTAGGCGGCCATGGTTTTCTAGACCACAAGACACCCCCCGATCCGTTTCGATCTGGGGGTGTTTTCATTTCTACGCGCTCTGCTTCTGGCGCACCACGGCGCGAAAAGGTCGAAAACAGTCCGCGCGATTCAGAATCGCCTCCCTATAGTCGCGCTGAATTCGACCTTTTTTCTCAACCCCAAACTATGAATGGGACACGCGCATCATGGCCTTCAAAACCGACATCGAAATCGCACGCGCCGCAAACAAACAGCCAATCAAAGAGATCGGCGAAAAGCTGGATATCCCATATGAGGCGCTGCTGCCCTATGGGCACGACAAGGCAAAAGTGTCTCAGGATTTCATCAACAGCCTTGAGGGCCGCGATAATGGCAAGCTGATCCTTGTAACTGCGATCAACCCCACCCCTGCGGGCGAAGGCAAAACCACCACCACAGTGGGGCTTGGGGATGGTCTTTGTGCGATTGGCAAAAGGGCCGCGATTTGTATCCGCGAAGCCTCGCTAGGGCCAAACTTCGGCATGAAGGGCGGCGCGGCTGGCGGCGGCTTGGCGCAGGTTGTCCCGATGGAAGAAATGAACCTGCATTTTACCGGCGATTTTCATGCGATTACGGCGGCGCATAACCTGCTCTCTGCGATGATCGACAACCATATCTACTGGGGCAACGAGCTGCAGATTGACGAGCGCCGCGTGGTTTGGCGCCGTGTTCTCGATATGAACGACCGCGCCTTGCGCGATGTTGTGACCTCGCTTGGCGGTGTGTCCAACGGCTTCCCACGACAGACAGGGTTTGACATCACAGTGGCCTCCGAAGTGATGGCCATCTTGTGCTTGGCAGATGATTTGGCGGATTTGCAGCGCCGTTTGGGGGATATGATCGTGGCCTATCGCCGTGACCGCAGCCCAATTTACGCGCGCGACATCAAGGCCGATGGCGCAATGACTGTCCTGCTCAAAGATGCCATGCAGCCCAACCTTGTGCAGACCCTCGAGAACAACCCCGCCTTTGTGCATGGTGGCCCCTTTGCCAATATCGCGCATGGCTGTAACTCGGTCATTGCCACCAAAACCGCGCTGAAATTAGCGGATTATGTAGTCACCGAAGCAGGCTTTGGTGCGGATCTCGGCGCCGAAAAATTCATGAATATTAAATGCCGCAAAGCAGGGCTTTCGCCCGATTGCGTGGTCTTGGTTGCCACTGTGCGGGCAATGAAAATGAATGGCGGCGTTGCTAAGGCTGACTTGGGCGCAGAAAATGTTGAAGCGGTCAAAAAAGGCTGCCCAAACCTTGGTCGCCACATTGAGAACCTCAAAGGTTTTGGTGTTCCTGTGGTTGTCGCAATCAACCATTTCTACAGCGACACGGATGCCGAAGTCGCCGCCGTTCAGGACTATGTGAAATCACTGGGATCTGAGGCCATCTTGTGCCGCCACTGGGCAGAAGGATCAAAGGGGATCACCGACCTTGCGACCCGCGTGGCGCAATTGGCGGATAGCGGTTCTGCCGCCTTCCAAACGCTCTATGCCGATGACATGCCACTGTTCCAAAAAATCGAAACAGTGGCCAAGCGGATTTATCGCGCGGATGAGGTTTTGGCAGATCAGAAAATCCGCGATCAGCTCAAAGCATGGGAGGATGCAGGCTATCAAAACCTGCCCGTCTGTATGGCCAAAACGCAATATAGCTTTACCACAGATCCAAACCGCCGCGGTGCACCAACAGGCCATTCCTTGCCCGTGCGCGAAGTGCGTCTTTCGGCAGGTGCAGGGTTTATCGTTGTGATCTGCGGCGAGATCATGACCATGCCTGGCCTGCCGCGCGTCCCCAGTGCGGAGAATATCCGCCTGAATGACGCAGGCGAGGTTGAGGGGCTGTTCTAAGCGCCTTTTTGAAAAACGCGATCCCCGCCCGTTGCAGCAGTAACGCGGTGGGGATATGTGCCTTGCCAACAGACCGAAAAACGACCCCGAATAAGGAGTGACGCCATGACCGCCCATATCATTGACGGCAAAGCTTTCTCAGCCAAAGTTCAGCAAATGGTGACCGACCATGTGACCGCAATGAAAGCAGATCATGGCATCACCCCAGGCCTTGCTGTGGTGTTGGTCGGCGAAGATCCTGCAAGCGAGGTTTATGTGCGCTCAAAAGGCAAGCGCACAGTTGAGGCGGGGATGAATTCCTATGAACACCGCCTTGATGCCACAACCTCGCAGGCAAATCTGTTAGCCTTGATTGATCAATTAAACGCGGATCAATCGGTGCATGGTATTTTGGTGCAATTGCCCCTGCCTGACCACATTGACAGCGCGCTTGTGATCAATGCGATTGACCCCGCTAAGGATGTGGATGGGTTCCATATCTCGAATGTGGGTCTGCTTGGAACGGGGCAGAAGTCCATGGTGCCCTGCACGCCATTGGGCTGCTTGATGATGTTGCGCGATTATCACGGCAGCCTTTCTGGCCTCAACGCTGTGGTTGTTGGGCGCTCGAATATTGTGGGCAAACCTATGGCACAACTTTTGCTTGGCGACAGCTGCACTGTCACCATCGCCCATTCCCGCAGCAAGGATTTGGCCGCAATTTGCCGTGGCGCAGATATTCTGGTGGCCGCTGTCGGCCGCCCAGAGATGATCACGGGTGACTTCGTCAAAGAGGGGGCTACGGTGATTGATGTGGGCATTAACCGCATCGCCACCCCTGAGGGCAAAACCCGCCTTGTCGGCGATTGTCATTATGACAGCTGCGCGGCCAAAGCGGGCGCGATCACCCCTGTTCCTGGCGGTGTCGGGCCAATGACCATTGCCTGCCTTTTGGCCAATACGCTCACCGCCTGCGCGCGCAGCCATGGCCTGCCCGAGCCCGAGGGGCTTACCGCTTAAGTGGGATCATGACAGGCGGCTGTCCCAAAACGATGGCCGCCGCATCTGCCCCCAATAGCCCCGCAAAGGCGGGATCATCGGCCCAAAGACCGCCCGTATAAGCCCCGAATGCGGGCAAGATCAGGCGCCGTTCATCCATCAAAAATGCAGCGCGCGATAGGCTACGCCCACGCAAAGCCACGCGCATTTTTGGATGATAATGCCCTGAAATCTCAAACCGCCCTTCGGGTAAATCAGCCCGCGCGATATGGCGCAGGATAAAGGGCGGCGTTTCAAATTCATCCAGATGTTCACCCGAAAGATTTACAGGGCCTGCATCATGATTGCCCAAAATCCAAACCCATTTGCGCCCTGCTTGGATTGGCCCTAAACGCCGCGCCAAATAGGGCGAGAGGTTCCGCGCGGCCTCTAGGTCGTCAAAACTATCTCCCAGACAGATCACCACAGCGGGATCATAGGTGGCAATCTCTTCCGTCAATCGCGCAAGGGTTTCGGGGGTGTCATAGGGCGGCAATAACCCTGCACCACGCCGCGCCATCCGTTCAGATTTTCCCAGATGAAGGTCGGACACAATGAGAACATCCGCCTTTGGCCAATAAAGCGCGCCTTGCGGCGTAGCCAAAAGGCGTTCCATGCCAAACTGAAATTCAAGATGGGCTTGCATCGCCTATAGATGCGCCAAGCCAAAGACAGGGGCAAGCCCCCTCACCTGTGACCAAGCGCGGCTTGGGGCAGGAATTTTGCGGCTTCTTCCTCCAACAAACGTTGATCGGCAGAACCATGGACAGGGATGCGCCCCGCCTCAAGCAACAAGGGCGCCGCAAATGGGCTGACGCGGGGCAGCGCGATATGGTCAATACGCCCGCCTACGCGGGTTAACATCTCGTCAATGCGACCAAAATCGACCAACCCCCGCAACGCATCACGGCGCGTCATCTCAAGTAAGATATGGTCGCTGTCATATTTGCGCAGCGTATCATAAAGGATATCTGACGAAAACACAGCCTGCCGCCCTGTTTTCTTGGTGCCATTCACGCTGCGCTCGATCAGCCCAGAGATCAACGCAACCGCTTTGAAACTGCGCTTCATCACGGCGTTTTCTGACAGCCACCCTTCAAAGGCCGCACGCAATAAATCAGGCTCAAAGAGCGGCCTTGGATCAGCTATGGGATCAAGCCCCCAAATCAGCGTGGCGTAATCATTGGCCACAAAGCCCATCGGGGCGAGACCCATTTGATCCATGCGATGGGTCAGAACAAGGCCAAGGGTCTGCTGTGCATTGCGCCCCGCAAAACCATGCACACAAAGATGCGCGCGGCCCTCATGGGGGTAGGCTTCCACCAACAATCGGTCACGCTGCGGCAAGCGGGACAAGCGCGCCTGATGATCCAGCCAGTCGGCAATATGGGCGGGCAAACCCGACCAATCGCCACTTTCCAATCGCGCCAAAATGCGATCAGAGAGTTGCAGAGAGGTTGCGAATTTCGTGCCCATGAATGTTGCAATTTTCGGCCGCTTTTGCGGGCTTGGGCTGACCTCAACCACCAATTCGCGCATGCCCTCATAGCGCACGATCTGCCCCCCGATGAGGAAACTGTCACCTTGGCGCAATTGCGCGGCAAAGTTTTCTTCAACCTCGCCCAAAGGTGCCCCGCCGCGCCGTTTGGCCATGCGCACTTTCAACCTGTCGGTTTCGATAATCGTGCCAATATTTTGGCGGATGCGCGCCGCACTGCGTGGATCTCGCAAAGCTAGCATCCCATCGGGCCGCGTGACCAGTCTTTGCCAGCGATCATAAGCGCGCAGCGCGTAGCCACCTGTCGCGCAAAAGTCCAAGGCGCGGTCAAACTCGGCACGGGTCACGCCCGCATAGGGCGCGGCTGTGGTGATCTCGGCATAAAGATCATCGGGTGCAATCGGCCCTGCACAGGCAGAGATCAAGATATGCTGGCACAGAACGTCCAACCCACCCTGACGGATGGGGTCATCTTCAAGCCCGCCATCGCGCACCGCCTCAAGCGCCGCTTGGCATTCGAGATATTCAAAGCGGTTGGCGGGCAAAATACGCGCCTTAGATGCAAGATCAAAGCGGTGCCCCGCGCGCCCGATACGTTGCACAAGGCGCTTAACCTCTTTGGGTGCACCAATTTGGATCACCAGATCAACATCGCCCCAGTCGATCCCCAGATCGAGACTGCCTGTGCAGACGATTGCGCGCAGGCTGCCCTCACTCATCGCGGCCTCAACCTTAGCGCGGGCCTCGCGCGAGAGCGCGCCGTGATGGATGGCAATCGGCAGGGTGTCCTCATTGGCCTGCCACAATTCGTGAAAAAATAGCTCGGCATTGGCGCGGGTGTTGTGAAAGATCAGCGTAGCGCGATGGCGTTTAATCTGGTCATAGACCGCCTGCACGCCATATCGCCCGCCGCCCCCCGCCCATGGGGGCGGGATATCCGCCTCAAGAATGGCGATATCGGGCGCGGGGCCTTGCGGCGCGGTAATGATCTCAGCCCCGCCGTCAGGCGCCAAATAGGCCGCGATTTGAGAGGGGTCTTTTACTGTGGCGGACAAACCCACACGGGTCATCTGGGGGGACAACCGCGCAAGCCGCGCGAGACACAACATCAGTTGATCGCCCCGTTTTCTGTCAATCAGCGCATGAATTTCATCGAGAATAACCCGCTTCACCGAGGCAAAAATTTTATCCGCCTCAGGGTAGGACAATAAAAGCACAAGCGATTCAGGCGTGGTCAGCAAAATCTGGGGCGGGTCAGCGCGTTGACGCCGCCGCATATGGGCCGATGTATCACCCGTTCGATCCTCAATACGAATATCAAGGCCCATCTCGGCAACAGGGATCTGAAGATTGCGCCTGATATCTGCCGCAAGCGCCTTGAGCGGCGAGATGTAGAGCGTGTGCAGCCCTTGTTTGGGTGCATGGATCAAATCCACAAGCGAAGGGAGAAAGCCCGACAGGGTTTTGCCCGCGCCCGTGGGGGCGATCAAAACCTGCGCAGGTGATGTCGCGCGCAGCATCGCGCGCTGATGCGGGTGCATCTGCCATCCGCGCGTAGCGAACCAATTGTCAATTTGGGCAGGCAATGCGTCCATACCCCGATCATAGGGCGGCCCGCCTGCCCGTCCAATCAAAGATCAGATTTGCGCCGCGCCTAAGCCAAGATAAAGGATCAATGTACCCGCTAAGGCCACGCCCATAGGAAACAATTTGCCAGCCGCCCGACTGGCCCATGTTGCGGTAGCCTTGCGGATCAAGGTGATTTTGCCCGCGATACGATGCACCAACCACGACGCCAACAAAACGCCTGCAAAAAGAACCAAAAATTGCAGCCCATCCCCTTTGGCGATGAACAGGGACAAAGCGGCCGCAAATTTTGCATCCCCCGCCCCAATGGCAATCGGGCCGATTGTGGACATCAAAAACCCAACAACCAAAACCCCCAAGGCCCAAACCCAACGCATGGCGTAAACCTCAAGCGGTAATAGAAACAGGCCCGCAACCGCGAAAATTGCAATTAGGATCAGCACTGACAGATTTGGAATGCGCATTTGGCTCAGGTCTGTCCAAGTCACATAAAGGCACAACGGTGCGGTCAGGATTAAAAAAACCAAAGCCTCAATCTGCATCAAATGTGTCATTAATTGCGAACCCCGCTGTCTAAGGCGCGCTGTGTTGCGACAGCTGCCTCGAAATATTGTGGATGGGTATCAATGGCCTCAGCCAGCAGGCCACGGCCTAGATCAATGCGATCCTGTCGAATGGCCGCCAATGCCATCGTATAGAGAAGCTGTGCGCCCTCCACTTGGGTCATATTGACAACGCGGCAAAGCATGGAACTGGGTTACAAAATTATTGGCAATATCAGTCATGCAAACGGGATTTTTGCGACACGGGATTCTGTGCCTGTTCTTGGGCATGGGCAGCGCATTGCCTGCACAAGAGGCCACAGACCCCCCAGCTTGGCCCGAGTTTAACTTTCGCCGGGTGACTGTGCCGGATGCCAATCACCAAGGGCCACGGATCACTATTCAAATCGCACCGCCCGTCCCAGACGCCACGCCTGCGGCGACCCCACTGCCGCGAAACCCGCATGATGACGGGGCCCATAGCGCTTGGTTCTGGGCAGATATTCCCGATGGGCTTACGGGCGGGGTGCCAAGATTTGAGGCCGCGCTGAATGTGATCGCCAACGCACCTGACAGGCAACACGGATATAACGCCGCTGGCATGGGTGATCTGGCCCGCCGCTATGGCGCAGTGATCTTGCGCGAGACAATCGAAACGCAGGTATCCCCTGCTCTCGCCTTGGCCATTTTGGCGGTGGAGTCGGCTGGGGTCGCAGATGCCAAAAGCCGCGCAGGCGCCCAAGGGGTGATGCAATTAATCCCTGATACAGCGGCGCGCTTTAACGTAGATGATCCATTTGACCCCGCGCAAAACATTCGCGGCGGCGTGGCCTATCTGGATTTTCTAATGGGGCGCTTCGCCCGTGACCCGCTTTTGGTCATCGCGGCCTATAATGCGGGGGAAGGGGCAGTGGATACGGCGGGTGGCGTGCCAAACTTTGCCGAGACCCGTGCCTATGTGCCAAAAGTGGCTGAGGCGTGGCAGGTGGCGCGGCTGTTGTGCATCACGCCACCTGAGTTGATTTCGGATGGCTGCGTTTTTGCAACCATGCAGCCCTAAGGGTCAGACAATATGCGCCTCTGTTGCCGCGCGCAGTTCAGCTTCGGCGACACCATCGGCCAGTTGCACGATCTTGAGGCCGCCTTCGACCACATCCAGAACGCCCAAATTGGTGATGATACGATGCACAACGCCCGTTCCTGTCAGCGGCAATGTGCAAGATTTCAAAACCTTGCTTTCCCCATGCTTGTTGGTGTGATCCATCACAACCACAACACGGCGCACGCCTACGACCAAGTCCATCGCGCCGCCCATACCTTTGACCAATTTGCCAGGGATCATCCAATTGGCAAGATCGCCCGTCTCAGACACTTCCATCGCGCCCAAAATTGCCATCGCAATCTTGCCGCCACGGATCATCGCAAATGATGTCGCGCTGTCAAAATAGGCGGTATGGGGCAATTCAGTGATCGTCTGCTTACCCGCATTGATCAGGTCTGGATCTTCCTCGCCCTCATAGGGGAAAGGCCCCATGCCCAGCATTCCGTTTTCGGATTGCAAGGTCACGGTCATGCCTTCTGGAATATAATTTGATACGAGGGTTGGAATCCCGATGCCAAGGTTCACATACATCCCGTCTTCAAGTTCTTGTGCCGCGCGGGCGGCCATTTGATTGCGATCCCATGGCATGGATTAGGCCTCCTCACGCTGGCGCACAGTGCGCTGTTCAATTCGTTTCTCATGCTGCCCCTTGATCAAGCGATGCACGAAAATTCCAGGCAAATGGATATGATCAGGGTCTAGGCTGCCCGCGGGCACGATTTCTTCGACCTCCATGATGCAAACCTTGCCACAGGTCGCAGCAGGCACATTGAAGTTCCGCGCGGTCTTACGGAAAATCGCATTGCCCGTTTCATCGGCTTTCCACGCTTTGACGATAGAGATATCCGCGAAAATCCCTTCCTCAAGGATATAGGTTTCGCCGTTAAAATCTTTGTGGTCTTTGCCTTCGGCAATCACTGTGCCCACACCGGTCTTGGTGTAGAACCCGGGAATGCCTGCCCCCCCTGCGCGCATCCGCTCGGCCAAAGTGCCTTGGGGGTTGAATTCCAGTTCCAATTCAGCCGCCAGATATTGGCGCATGAATTCTGCGTTCTCGCCCACATAAGAAGACATCATCTTTTTGATCTGGCGTGTGGCCAGAAGTTTGCCCAAACCAAAATCATCAACGCCCGCGTTGTTGGAGGCCACGGTCAAATCTTTAACACCGCTGTCCACGATGCCATCAATCAGCAATTCAGGAATCCCGCAGAGGCCAAAGCCGCCTGCCGCGATCAGCATTCCATCCTGCAAAAGGCCATCCAAAGCCTCAGCAGCAGAGCCATAGATTTTCTTCATCGGGTCTCACCCTTTTTCCAAAAAGATTTGTGGCAAATTGACCCGCAACCTGCGCGGTGTCAACGTGCTGCAATGCAGCAAATATCAGTTTGCGGGTCTGTTAGCGCATATCAGAAAGGCTTGCTTCCATCTCGGCGATCCATTCGCTCACAAATGCATCAAACCGCACATCAGGTTGCTGTGCGGTGATCCGTTCTGACAAAGGATCAGGGGCGGTGATGCGACTGCCGCTCATAACCTCCAGAACCGCATGGGCGCAGAACGGCACGTGCAATTCGGAATAACCGCCTTCATGCACCATCACGAGGCGACCCTCGCACAGCGCGTCAGCCGCGTCCCGCACCTGTTCTGCCATCGCACGGAACGTGTGGCTGCCTGCCATCATCCGCCCCAAAGGATCAACACCTGATGCGTCAAACCCACAAGCGATGATAATCACATCAGGCGCAAAGCGTTCCAATTCGGGGATCACCAAACGCTCCATCGCTTCAAGATAGGCATTATGCCCGCCCCCAGGGGGCAGCGGGATATTGAGGTTAAACCCTGCCCCAGCACCCGATCCACGATCCTCAAACGCACCGCTATCGCGGGGATAATTGCGGTCTTGGTGCAGGGAGATGGTCAGAACATCATCACGATCATAGAAAATCGCCTCAGTGCCGTTGCCGTGATGCACATCCCAGTCAATCACGGCAAATTTCGTAGCTAGCCCTTCGGCCCGCGCGGCCTCAATCGCGATGGCGATATTGGCAAAGAGGCAGAACCCATTGGGAAAATCGGGCAAGCAGTGATGTCCCGGGGGACGAGACAGCGCATAGGCATTCTCCAAATCCCGCTCAAGCACGGCAAACAGGGCTGATTTGGCCAAACCCGCAGACAGGGCCGCAATCTCGAACCCATCGGGGCCGAAAGGTGTGCGCAACCCCAACTCGCCCCCACCCTGCGCAGAAATATCTTGGAACTGGCGCAAATAGGTTTCGGGATGAATGCGCAAAATATCTTCTTCGGTTGCAGGATCCGCGTGGCGGGGCGCAAGTTCAGACCACAGTCCCGTGATCTCAAGTAGGTTTTTCAAGCGCCGCTTCGTTTCAGGATTTTCGGGCAGGCCGCCTGCGGCAAGAGGTTGAACCAATCCGCCCACAGGGGCGAGAAAGGCATAATTGCCACCCGAATGCCAAAAGCAGCGCTCATCCCAGAAAAACCCTGTTGCCATGATCAAACCTTTCCTCATCACCAAATCCACCGAGCGCATCTTGCACCCTAAGAGACAGAGTGCAAGTTTGCTGCTCATTGGCTTTTGAGAGGCACCCCTTGCGCAAATCCCTACCCGACCTCAGCGCCGATGCGCAGACCGGTATACGGCTAAATTTACGCGTCACCTCAAAGGCCGCGCAGAACCGTATCGTGGTCGAAGAAGACCTATTGCGGGTCTATGTGACCCAAGCACCCGATGGCGGCAAAGCAAATCGTGCGGTTCTCAAACTCTTGGCTCAGGCAATCGGGATCGCGCCCTCATGCCTGACGCTGATACGCGGCGAGACGGATCGGAACAAAGTGGTTGGCGTGAATATGGGCTAAATCCTGCGGCTTTGCCAAACCGTGTAAAGGCCCGAGGCGACAATAATCAAACTGCCGATCAAGGTCAGGGCATCGGGGCGTTCGCCAAACACGGCCACGGCCAAGATCATCGCAAAAACCAAACGAGTATACCGAAATGGGGCAATAACGGCAATTTGCCCTGTCCGCATGGCCATAGTTAGGCACATATAGGCGGCAACGCCAAATAAGATGGCAGGCCCTGTCAGCACCATGCCGCCCCCGCCCAGTGGGGCCACGCCGCCCTGATAACCCCAAACGATACCGCCTGCGATGCTCAGCATGATAAACCCGTAAACGCCAAGCTGCGCCGTTGTCATGCTCTTTGGTGCGGCGCGTGTCGCCAAATCACGGCCAGCAAAGCCGATCATGCCCAAGACCGCGAAGAGGGACAGCGGTTCAAATGCGTCTAGCCCAGGCCGTAGGATTAAAAGCACCCCAACAAACCCTGCGCCAATCGCAGCCCATTGCCGCCAGCCCACGGTTTCGCGAAACACCATCACCGCCCCTGCCGCCACCACCAAAGGCGTGGCTTGCAAAATCGCACTGGCCGAGGACAGGGGCGTTAAGGCAATCGCGACCGTGTAACATACCCGACCCGTGATTTCGAACAAGGCACGCCACGCCATCGCGCGACCAAAGGCCTTAGGGTGCAAGATCACCTCGCCCCGAAGGCGCGCCATGGCCACAAAGGCCAACAGCCCACCAAGCCCAAAGGTCACCATAACTTGGCCCAAGGGGATATGCGCCGCTGCCGCCTTGATAAAGATATCCTCAAGGGTAAAGGCAAGCATTGCCAAAACCATGAACAAACTGCCGCGCAAATTGGCCGCGTGATGGGATGTGTCAGGGGTCATTGGGGGGTCTTAGCGGGGCGGGCGATCAATCCGATACACCCCTTCTGGCAAGTTCAACGCTGCCGCCAACTCGCGCAACTGCGCCATAGAGATTGAGATTTTCTGAATGCTATCACTGCGCGGGTCATATTGTTCAACCTGAACGACCTCTTCAAAGGCCGTCAGCACGACATCCTCTTGGAGCGGGCTTTCCCCTTCATCCATCAAGGTTACAACCGTGGCGTCAAAATCATGCTCAATGCTAAACATAAGATCACGCTAGGGGGGAATTCCCGTCTTGGCAATCATGTGATCATATCGTGATGAGAATTCGATTGAGGTATCTCAAAATGGGCTGCAAAATAGGGTTGGCCGCAACAAAAAGGTGTTTGGTTCTGATGCGCGCAATTTTGATTTTGCCGATGCTTGCATTTCTAGCCGCGTGTCAGGTGGCAAGCCCCCCGCCAACGAGCGCACCTACAAGCACGGCAAGCAGCGATAATCTGCCCAAACTGGCCCCAGATGTGGCAATGAATAATTTTCGCACAGTGGTCGCCAAGGTCGAACCCATTGCCGAAGATATTTGCCGCCAAGAGACACCAGATCAAAACTGTAATTTCACCATTGCGATTGAGCGTGACAGAAATGCAGGCATCAACGCGTTTCAAACCTTGGACAATGCGGGCAACCCATATCTGGTCTTTACGATTGGCCTGATTGAAGATGCGCGCAATATTGACGAATTGGCCTTTGTCATGGGTCATGAAGCTGCCCATCACATCGCCCGCCATATTCCCCGCCAACGAGCCTCTGCCCAAGGGGGGGCGTTAATTTTCGGCGTGCTTGCAGGGATTGCGGGTGGCGATGCCTCTATGGTGCAAAACGCGGCCGATATTGGCGCCACAGTGGGCGCGCGCCGTTTTAGCCAAGATCACGAATTGCAAGCCGATGCTTTGGGCACTGTCATCGCCTATCGCGCAGGGTTTGATCCCGAGCGTGGCGCGCAATATTTTACCCGCCTGCCTGATCCAGGCGAAACCTTTCTTGGAACGCATCCGCCCAATGCGAACCGCATTCAGATCGTGCGGGATACGATGGCAAACTTGCGCTAAGGGTTGGGATCAGGCGATCTGACCCCAAAGATCATATTCACTGGCCTCATCGACTGTAACAGTCACAATGTCGCCCGCTTTGAGATCTTGGAACCCTTCATCGATAAAGAGATTGCCATCAATCTCTGGCGCGTCTGATTTGGTGCGGCAGGTGGCCCCTTCATCGTCCACCTCATCCACGATCACCTCGAGACGCATGCCGATTTTGGCGGCCAATTTCGCCTCGGAAATGCTCTGCGCCTTTTCCATAAAGCGCACAAAACGCTCGTCCTTGACCTCTTGCGGCACATGGTCTGGCAAATCATTTGACCGCGCACCCGCAACATTTTCGTAGGTAAAACAGCCGACCCGATCGAGCTGCGCCTCATCCAACCAATCAAGCAGGGTCTGGAATTCAGCCTCTGTTTCGCCCGGATACCCCACGATAAAGGTTGAGCGCAGGGTGATCTCAGGGCAGTCCGCACGCCAAGCTGCGATTTCGTCTAAGGTTTTACTTGATGACGCAGGGCGGGCCATACGTTGCAACGTATCGCGATGGGCATGTTGGAACGGGATATCCAGATAAGGCAGAACCAACCCTTCGGCCATCAAGGGGATCAACTCCCGGACATGCGGATAGGGGTAGACGTAATGCAACCGCACCCACGCGCCCAGTTGGCCCAAATCGCGCGCCAAAGGAAGAATTGGGAATTTCTCATCCCGACCAGCCCAATCCGTGCCATAGGCTGACGTATCCTGACTGATGACCAGAAGTTCCTTCACCCCTGCCTCAACCAGTTTTTCCGCCTCACGCAGCACGGCCTTTGCGGGACGGCTTTGCAGGCGGCCCCGCATATCGGGGATGATGCAAAACTTGCACTTGTGATTGCAGCCCTCGGAAATCTTGAGATAGCTGTAATGACGAGGGGTTAGGCTTACGCCTGAACTTGGCAATAGATCGACAAACGGATCAGGCGCGGGTGGCACGGCGGCATGCACCGCATCCAAGACTTGCTCATATTGGTGTGGGCCAGTCACGGCCAGAACACGCGGATGCGCACCTGTGATATAGTCAGGCTCGGCCCCCAAACAGCCCGTCACGATCACGCGGCCATTTTCGCGCAGCGCCTCGCCAATAGCGTCCAAACTTTCGGCCTTGGCGCTGTCAAGAAAGCCGCAGGTGTTCACAATTACCGCATCTGCACCGCTATAATCGGCGCTGATCCCATAGCCTTCGGCGCGCAGTCGGGTGAGGATCCGCTCACTATCCACAAGCGCCTTGGGGCAGCCAAGCGAGACCATCCCGATTTTGGGCTGACCCTCGCGGATCGTCTCCTCTATGCGCGCACGGGCAAGATCTGGGCGAAGATTTGGTGGGTTCTGTGTCATATCCCGCGCTATAGCGTGGCTTTTGGCCATCGTGAAGCAAGAAAGCACTCAGGCACCATCGGCGCGGGGCCACATCCAGCCTAATCTTGTTCTGCCATGACCTCGCGCAACCTTGAACAAAAAGGCACCGCCAAGGCTTTACGGCCCCGAACCATAGCCGCTAAACACAAAGATGCTTGGGGTTACAAAAAATAGTTTGGGGGATTCTCGATGAAGTGGGTGTTGCGGGTCATTTTGGCTGTCGTGATTTTCGTGGGCGTGGCTGTTGGAGGGATTGCGTTAATTCCAACGGACACCATTGCCAGATTGGCGACAGAGCGGCTATCGGCCAGCCTCGCGCGTGATGTGACCCTGACGGGCGCAGTGCGGCCAAGTTTTTACCCCATGATCGGGATCAGCGCCAAAGGTTTTGAAATTTCCAACCCTGACTGGGCTGCGGATCAAGGCCCGATGCTGCGGGCTGAGGCCTTGCATATCGGGGTCGAAGTCATGCCCCTTTTTTCTGGCGAGGTGCGGATTGCGCGCGCGGAACTCATAAAACCTGACATCATTTTGCTGCGAAACGCAGATGGACAGGCCAATTGGGAATTTTCAACCACCGCCCCCACAGCCGAGACAGGCGCAAGCGGTGACCTGCCGCGAATCAGCCTCAGCCTTGCACAGATCAGCGATGGCACCCTGCACTATACTGATGCCACAACAGCGCAAAGCTATGCGGCCGAAGCGGTCAATCTTCGCCTTGAAACGCCCGATCTGAACGGCAGTCTGACAGGCAGCTTTAACGCCGCAATCAATGGCGCGCGCTTAGGCGGCGATGTGACCCTCACCACCCTTGCCGATGCGCTTGCAGGGCGTGAGGCGCGCATTGATCTGTCCCTGTCTTGGACAGGCGGCAGCCTTGGCTATCGCGGCGCGCTTATGCTTGCCCCGTTCAGCCTTGCGGGCGAGGTGAATGCCGATATCACCGACCTGACCCCGATCACGACTGCGGCGGGTGTCGCAGCGGTGACTTTGCCCGCGGGATTGGGTCGCGATCGTATCGCGCTGAACGGCCCCATTGCGATCACGCCCGAGGGCGTTGCGCAGATCATGGATGCAACCCTTGCGCTAGATGACACGGCCATAACCCTATCTGCAGATCTCAGCACAGGCGGTGAGCGCCCTAAGATCACGGGCCGCATCGCGGGCGGGCGCGTTGACCTAAGCGCCCTGACAGAAGGCAGCGCAACCGAGGGCAGCAGCGCAGGCGGCGGATGGCCACGTGAAGAAACCGACCTCACGGGCCTCTTCGCGGTAGATGCCAATCTTGATCTGGCCCTTGCCGAATTGGATTTGGGTATGATGCGGCTGTCAGATATTGCGCTACAAACCACGCTTGATGCGGGCCGTCTGCAGCTCGATTTGGCGCGCGCCGTGGCCTATGGCGGCACGATTGCAGGGCAAACTGTGATAAATGGTCGTGGCAATGGATCCGTGGCCAGCAACATGGCGATCCGTGCGGTGCAATTGCAGCCCTTGTTGCAAGATTTCGCAGATTATGACCGCCTTTCGGGCACGGGAAACGTCACCTTCAACATTTTAGCGGGCGGGCGGTCTGTAGCGGCATGGATAAACAGCCTTGAGGGCAGTGCCGCGCTTGACTTTGGTCAGGGGGCGATTGAGGGGCTTGATCTTGCGGGGATGATCCGCAATCTCGACAGCTCCTATCGGGGCGAGGGCGCGCGCACAGTCTATGACAGCATCACCGCGACCCTTGCGATTGCGGGCGGTGTGGCGCGCAATGACGACCTCACCCTAACCGCTGGATGGGGCGGTGTCACAGGGATGGGCGAGATCAATATTGGGGGCCAGTCAGTGGAATATCGCGTGATCCCCGCTGTGCAAACATCCTCCGATGGGTCGAATATCGCCGTGCCCGTCATCGTGCGCGGCCCTTGGGCTGATCTCAGTTTTGCACCTGATCTAGAATATTTGGCCAATCAGCGGCTAGAACTGGAACGCGCAGAACTTGAAGCTGCGGCCCAAGCCCGCATTGACGAAGAGCGTGCTAGGCTGGAACAAGAGGCGCGCGATCGGCTTAACCTGCCCGCCGAGGGCGATGCGCGCGATGCCATCGAAAATCAACTGCGCAATGAGGTCGAAGGTGCCTTGCGCGGCCTGTTCGGGGGGAATTGATCTATGCGCCGCCTTCTAATCACAGCCCTGTGCGGGATGCTTGTGGCCTGCATTGGCACACCCGAACCTGATCTTTACCCGGGCGAAACAGCAGAAATTCGGGCCCTCGTGAATAAAATGGCGCGCCAATATGATGTGCCCGCCCCACTGATCCACCGCGTGATCCAACGGGAAAGCGACTATCGCGCCCATGCCCGCAACGGCCCCTATTACGGGATGATGCAAATCTTGCCCGCCACAGCCCGCAATATGGGGTTTGCGGGTGAAGATGCCGATTTATTGGATGCAGAAACCAATCTGACTTATGCGGTCAAATATCTGCGCGGCGCATGGCTGCTGTCAGATGGATCTTATGACACGGCCGTCATGCATTACGCGCGCGGCTATTACTATGTAGCACGGGACAGATGCATGTTGGTCGAAACGGGCCTGCGGGAACGCGAGGTCAGGCGTGACTGTCAGGGGTGAGACGGCTATTTCCGAGCATCATCGCTGCCTCAATGCATGCTCGGCAAAACCAGATCGGGGGGGCGGTGGCCATCTGCAAAGGTTTTGATGTTGATCAACACCTTTTCGCCCATCTCAATCCGCCCTTCAAGCGTGGCTGACCCCATATGCGGGAGGAGGATCACATTATCCAATTCGCGCAATCGGGGGTTCACGTCATGGCCACGCTCAAACACATCCAAGCCCGCACCCGCAATCTCGCCCGCGCGCAACATGCGGGTGAGTGCGTTTTCATCAATCACCTCTCCCCGCGATGTATTCACGATCACCGCTGATGGCTTCATCAGCTTCAACCTGCGTGCATTGATTAAATGAAAGGTCGAAGGGGTGTGCGGGCAATTCACTGAAATCACATCCATCCGCGCCAACATTTGATCCAAGCTTTCCCAATAGGTCGCGCCGAGCGCGGTCTCTATATCAGCGTGAACCCTGCGGCGGTTGTGGTAATGAACCTGCATTCCAAAAGCAGCCGCGCGGCGGGCCACGGCCTGACCGATGCGACCCATGCCCAGAATACCCAAACGCTTACCCGCGATACGCCCCCCCATAAAGGCGGTTGGCGCCCATCCCTGCCATGTGCCCGTTTGCATGACAGCCTGCCCTTCTGGCACGCGGCGCAGAACACCCAAGATCATCGCCATAGTCATATCGGCGGTATCATCCGTCATGACACCGGGTGTATTGGTGACCAAGACCCCGCGTTGGCGTGCAGTGGCAACGTCAATATGATCTACCCCTGCACCATAATTGGCAATCAACTTGAGCCGTTCACCCGCTTGCCCCAACATGCCTGCATCAATCTGATCCGTCACACATGGCACCAGAACATCTGCCGATTTCATAGCTGCGATCAGATCATCGCGGCTCATTTTGCGGTCTTCGTCATTGAGCTGAACATCAAACAATTCGCTCATGCGGGTTTCCACCGCTTCGGGCAAATGGCGGGTAACGACAACTTTTAACCTTGGTGCGGGCATGGGCTTCTCCTGAGGCGGATGGCATGTCTGACGCTGTTACCCTTCCCCATTCTGCGCGCGGGTGCAAGCATTCGCGGGCCCTTCGCCGCGACAGGCGCTTCGTAATGTCATCTTCCCCCGCGATGGCTTTCTCGCTATGGTGTGAGAAAGATCAAAATAACCCAGCCCAACGCGGCGGGACGAGACCTATTGAGGATAGTCATGCCACGGTCAGATTGGCGCATAACCCTAGCGATTGGCGCGGTTTGTCTTGTGTTTGCGGCCAACGCAGGGGCGCAAAGCACCGATGGCGCGGTGCCGTTGCCACGCCCTGACAATCTTGTGCCAGTCGAGACACCCGAACTTGAGACCGCCACCCCCACCCCAACGCCCAGTTTTGACGCACCGACCACTGGGCCAGAAACAGGTTTTCCGCTGCCGCGCTATGTTTCGATGGATGCGACACGCGGCTATGCACGGCGCGGCCCCTCGCGCAACCACCGCATTGATTGGGTCTTTCAAGAGCGCAATATGCCGCTGATGGTTGTGGCCGAGCATGGGCATTGGCGGCGGGTCGTGGATCATGACGGGGTGGGCGGATGGATGCATTACGCCCTTTTGTCAGGACGGCGCACAGCGCAAATTGACATTGACCTTGCCGATTTGCGCCAACGCCCTGATCCAGAGGCCACTGTCATTGCCCAAGCCCAGCGCGGCGTGGTCGGACGGGTAAGCGAATGCGAACGCGACTGGTGTCGCTTTGCCGTTGATGGGTTTACAGGATGGGTCGAGAAATCCGCCCTTTGGGGCGTGATGGAGGACGAGATTTTCGACTAGTCCCCTGCGCAAACGGGGCAAGCCGCATTGCGCTTTAGCTTGACGATCCGCGTCTCAGGCCCAAGCCCATCATAGAGCAGCATGCGCCCCAATAGCCCTTGACCCGCACCTGTAATCTGCTTGATGGCCTCAAGTGCCATCATGGTGCCCACCACCCCCGGAAGCGCGCCGATGACACCCGTCTCGGCACAGGTGGCAGCCATCCCTGCCTGTGGTGGATTGGGAAAGACACAGGCCATGCATGCCCCGCCAGCACTTGGATCATAGAGGGTGATCTGCCCCTCCCATGCTGAAATTGCACCTGCCAAAAGCGGGCGCTTGGCAGACACCGCAGCGCGGTTGATCATTGCCCGCGTTTCGAATTGATCCGTGCCATCAATGATTAGATCATAGTCCGCGAATAGCTCTGCCGCGATCGTCTCGTCTAAAGCACGATTGTAAGGGCGGATATCAAGATGCGGATTTATCGCCTTCATCGCACGTTCTGCTGAAAACACTTTGGGCATATCTTGATCGGCATCGCGGTGAATGATTTGGCGTTGCAGGTTCGACAGGCTGACATGATCCGCGTCAATCACCCCAATGCGCCCGACCCCCGCAGCTGCGAGATACAGCAAAACAGGCGAGCCCAAACCACCTGCCCCCACCACCAAAACCTTGGCCGATTTCAGCGCCTTTTGCCCCTGCCCACCAATGTCAGGCAGGGTGATGTGGCGGGCATAGCGCTCTAATTCCTCTGGCGTGAAGGTGCCGCTTTGGCGCGGCGCGGGCGTGATCATGGGCTGGGCCACGCGGCGCAAGCGGTTTAGACCCGCGCGATAGGCCAGAACCAACAGAACCGCGCCGCCTAAAATCAACCATGGCGCGGCAGTTTCGCCTGTCGCGATGCGCAAAGGGTGGCCCTCGGGCAATACGAAATGGCCCAAGACAACCACCCCATAGACAAGGGCGATCATCACAAGACGGGGGGTATAGGCGGTTTTAATCACGGCCCCAAAGCCCCAAAGCGCAGCCATGATTGCAAAAACCGTGACCATCAGCCCTGCCCAGTCGAGCCGAAACCACCCGCCCCACGCGCGGTTTCATCCAAACCCGACACAAGCGTAAAACGCACTTGGGTCACTGGCGCCACAACGCCTTGAGCAATCCGATCCCCATGGCCAATAACAAAAGGTGCATCGCCCAAATTGATGAGGATAACCCCCAATGGCCCGCGATAATCGCAGTCAACCGTTCCGGGCGCATTGGCAAGCGTCACCCCGTGTTTCAGGGCAAGGCCAGATCGCGGCCGAATTTGCAGCTCATACCCGCGTGGCACAGCCACACGAAACCCTGTTTGGATCAAGGCGCGCGTCTGCGGGGCAAGCGTCAGCCCTGCCTCGCGGGCGTCAGCCGTGAACTGTGCGCGCAGATCAAAACCCGCCGCCCCATCGGTTTCATATCGCGGCAGGGGCAGGTCAGGATCGGCCCAGTCTTCGCGCAAGAACTTTACTTCTACTTGCGCCATTATGCCCGCCCCAAAGCCTCGGCCACGCGCAGGGCAAGCCGTGCTGCAGTCTCAGATTTGCTCAAGCGCGGCCATGGATCAGCACCTGTGCGCGTGATCAGCGTGACCGCATTATATGCCCCCCCCATGATCCCCGTTTCAGGGGACACATCATTGGCCACAATCCAATCACATCCTTTGCGCGCCAATTTCGCCTGCGCATGATCAACCAGATTTTCGGTTTCGGCGGCAAAGCCCACAACCAAGGTCGGGCGGCCTTTTTTCATCTGTGCCACAGATGCCAAAATATCGGGGTTTTCCGCAAAGCTGAGACGGGGCAGTGCGCCATCGCCTGATTTTTTGATCTTTTGGTTCGCGGCATTATCCACGCGCCAATCGGCAACGGCAGCGGCAAATATAGCGGCATCTGCAGGCAGGGCCTCTGTCACGGCCTTTGCCATCTGCGCGGCAGTCTCGACCTTGATGACATCCACACCGTGAGGCGGTGGCACAGATGCAGGGCCTGTGACGAAACTGACCCGCGCGCCCAAATCGCGACAGGCCGCAGCAAGTGCCGCCCCCTGCGCCCCTGACGAGCGGTTGGCGATATAGCGCACAGGATCTATGGGTTCATGTGTTGGGCCAGAGGTAATCAGAACATGTCGCCCCGCAAGCGGGCCTTCCGCAAATTGCGCGGCAATTGCGCTGACAATCTCATCGGGTTCGGCCATGCGGCCTAGTCCAAATTCGCCGCAGGCCATGCTGCCCTCATTGGGGCCAACAGAACGAATCCCATCCCCCAAAAGCTGCGCCAAATTGCGTTGCGTGGCGGGATGTTCCCACATCCGCACATTCATTGCAGGAGCGATCAGCACGGGCTTGTCAGTTGCCATCAGCAGGGTCGAGGCCAGATCATCTGCATGACCGCCCGCCATTTTGGCCATCAAATTCGCCGTTGCTGGGGCCACCACAACTAGATCTGAGGCGCGGGATAATTCGATATGGCCCATTTCGGCCTCATCGGTCAGATCAAAGAGATGCGTGTATGGCTTTTGGCCCGCGAGGGCTGCGACCGAAAGTGGTGTCACAAATTCTTGTGCCGCCTGTGTAAGGACAGGGGTAACAGCGGCCCCTTGGTCGCGCAAACGGCGGATCAGCTCAAGGCATTTATAGGCCGCGATCCCGCCCCCTATGATCAACAATATACGTTTCCCCGAAATCATGATGATCTCACCTTTTCGCCTGTTCTGTTGCGAAACCTATGTGGCGCGGCGGCGTGGGGCAATGGGAAATGCCCCTCACGCGGCCCCTTTGCGGCGCAGCGCGCCCAGAATTTCTCCGAATGAAAAGGCGCCTAACAGGCGACCAAAAAGGACATAGGCCCCGGCACCAACTGCAATCAGCCCCGCAACGCCGAGATAGCGCACGCCCCCCCCCTCAAGAACGGGGGCAAGGATCAATCCCGCACCATAGAGCACCGCCCCCATCGCAATGGCCGCCCCCGCAATGCGTGGAATGCGCGCGAGATACCGCGCATCATAGGCAGCGACATCACCATAGGTCTTTGCACCACGGCGCAGCTGATAGGCCATGACCCATGCAGAAATGGTGGTGGCCAATGCGGCGGCAATATAGCCGATGAAAAAGGCAAGCCCGATGGCGAGAGCGGCATTTATCACCATTGCCACCACGGCATAGTGAAATGGGCGCTTGGTATCCTCGCGCGCGTAAAACACGGGCTGCCAGATTTTCTGAAGAACAAAGGCGGGCAGCCCTGCCCCATAAATCGCCACCGCCCAAGCCGTGGCAATAGTGTCTTGGCCCTCAAAGGCCCCACGTTCGAACAAGACCGAGACCAAAGGCACAGGGATAACCATCAACGCAACCGCGGCAGGAATGGTCAGGGTCATCCCAATCTCAGCCGCACGCGATAAGGCCTGCCGCCCCCCTGCATCATCGCCTGCCCGCAAGCGGCGCGAAAGATCTGGCAACAACACAATCCCGATTGCGATCCCAACCACACCGAGCGGCAATTGATATAGCCTGTCGGCATAAGACAACCATGCAATCGCCCCATCAAAGAAGCTTGCAACCTGACGCCCCACCAAAAGATTGATCTGCACCACCCCGCCTGCAAGCATGGCAGGCCCTGCCACAACGGCCAGTCGGCGCAGATCAGGCGTGAATTTCGGCCAAGTTGGGCGGATGACCAACCCTGCGCGTGCAGCTGCCCCCCACACCAAAACCAGTTGCGCCACGCCCGCCACGGGCACCCCCCAAGACAGGGCCAGCCCGATCATGCGCGCGGCTTCGGGGCTGTCCGTAGCGCTCTGCGCGCCAAAGATCAGCGCCGAGACAAGGATCACATTCAACAGCACAGGCGCCGCAGCAGCCGCCGCAAAGCGCCCCGCAGCGTTCAGCATGCCCGAAATCAACGCCGCCAGTGAGATCAGCAAAATATAGGCGAAACAGATACGGCCAAATTCCACCGCGATCGCAAAGCGGGGATCATCGGCAAAGCCCGATGCCATCGCCAAAACCAACCAAGGCATGGCAATCTGCGCAAGCAAGGTGAAGCCAATCAGAAACACAGCGAGCATGGATAGTGCATTGCGCGCAAATGGCATCGCATCGCCGCCGCCTTCGAGTTTTTTGGAAAAAATCGGCACAAAGGCCGTGTTCATTGCACCCTCAGCAAAAAAGCGGCGGAACATATTTGGTAAAGAAAACGCCACCAAAAACGCCTCGGCCACGCCGCCCGCACCAAGATAGCGGGCAATCAGAATATCGCGCAGAAATCCCAAGACGCGGCTGACCAATGTCCAACCGCCGACCGTGAGAAAGCCAAAGCCCAATCTGATTTGCGGGGCCGCCACAGCCGCTAGACCCCTGCCCGCTCGGCCACGCGCGCGATGGCATCGCGCAACTTGCGCTCCAACACATCTTGGCGGGATTTGGAGTGGAGTTTTAGACCAAACATATCTTTCACGTAAAACACATCTACCACCTGAACACCAAAGGTCGCGATCATCGCACTCGCAATGTAAATATTGTTCGCGGCCAAGGTCTTGGTCAGATCATATAGCAGACCAGGGCGGTCGCGTGTATCCACTTCGATGATGGTGTAGATTTCCGACCCGTCATTATCGAAGGTGATATTGGTCGCCACGTTAAACGTGCGCTCGCGCTTTTTGATCTTGTCGCGCCCCTCAAACGCTTTTGAGGCTACAACCTCGCCCTTTAGGGTTTTGTCGATCATCGAGGTCAGACGCGGCAGGCGGGCATCCTCATAGGGGTTGCCATCAGAATCTTGAACCCAGAACACGGCAGTCGCATAACCATCTTTCGAGGTATAGGTGCGGGCATCGACCACATTCGCGCCCACCAGTGACAGGGCGCCAGAAAGGCGGCTAAAGATGCCTGGGTGATCCACAAGCGCAAAGCAGACGCGGGTCGCATCGCGGTCAGTATCACGCTGTGTGTCAATCCGGATTTCATCATCCCGAAGGCCAAGCAGCATATTGGCAAAGATAATCTGGCTGGCCAGATCAAGCCCTTGCCAATAGGGGCCATAATGGCGGTCTATTTCAGTTTTAAGATCCGCCTTAGGCCAAGTTGCCAAAGCATCGCGCAGGGCCTTTTTTCCCTCACTTTCCAATTTGTCGCGGTTAAGATCCTCAAGACCCGTTTCCAAGGCTTCAGCCGTGGCGCGATAGAGGCCGCGCAACAGCGTGGCTTTCCAGTTGTTCCATGTGTCAGGCCCAACCCCGCGAATATCGCAAACTGTCAAAACAGTCAGCAAATCCAGACGCTGCCGCGTTTTTACCAGCTTGGCGAAGTCCCGCACTGTGCGGGGATCTGCAATGTCGCGTTTTTGGGCCATGTCGGACATCAACAGGTGGCAGCGCACAAGCCATTCCACTGTTTCTGTCTCATCGGGTTTGAAGCCCAAGCGAGGGCAGAGTGCACGCGCAATCCGCGCGCCCAAAATCGAATGATCTTCTTTCCGACCTTTGCCAATGTCATGCAGCAAACAGGCCACATAAAGCACTTTGCGGTTTACCCCACGCTTCAAAATACCAGATGCAATGGGCAATTCCTCGACCAATTCGCCCCGTTCGATCTGCGCAAGGGTAGAGACAACTTGGATCGTATGCTCGTCCACTGTGTAGCTGTGATACATATTGAATTGCATCATCGCCACGATAGCCGCGAAATCAGGGATGAATGCGCCCAAGAACCCCAATTCATTCATCCGCCGCAAGGCACGTTCGGGATTGCCTTGTTTCAAAAGCAAATCAAGGAAAATGCGGTTCGCCTCTTTTTCGCGGCGCATTGCTGTGTCAACGAGGTACAAATTGGCCGAGATCATCCGCATTGCATCAGGGTGCAGAAGATAGCCCGTGCGCAAGGCTTCCTCAAAAATGCGTAATAGATTGATCTTATCGGCCAAAAACGCCTTTTCATTTTCGACAGTCAGACGATTTTGTTTCAGCGCATAGCCGTATTTGAGTTTCTTTTTGCGACTGCGCCCGCGCAAAAAGCCCAAGATCATCGGTTCGCTTTTGGCGTGACTGGCCTCAAGCGCGGTCAAAAAGATGCGGGTTAATTCGCCCACGCGGGTGGCATGGCGGAAATAATCCTGCATGAAATGCTCAACCGCACGGCGGCCTGAGTGATCGGCATATTGCATCCGTTCCGCGACCTGCACTTGCAAATCGAAACTCAAACCATCCTGTGCGCGGCCTGCAATTGCGTGCAAATGACAGCGCACCGACCACAAGAACCGTTCGGCCGCATCAAACGCGTCAAATTCTTCGCGGCTGAACACCTTGAGGGCAACCAGATCTTCGGCCCGCGCCACGCCATGCTGATATTTCGCAATCCAATAGAGCGTCTGCAAATCGCGCAGACCGCCCTTCCCCTCTTTTACATTCGGCTCCAACATATAGCGTTGGCCACCTTGCTTTTTGTGGCGGCTGACCCGTTCCTCAAGCTTGGCTTCGATGAATTCGGAAAGGCTGCCCTCAAACAAATCTTTGCGCAGTGCCGTCTTGAGCTTGGCCGATAATTTGGCATTGCCCGTCAAGTGGCGCATTTCCAACAAGGCCGTGCGGATTGTAAAATCCTCGCGCCCTAGACGCAGACAATCTTTGATGTTGCGGGTGGCGTGGCCCACTTTCAGCTTGAGATCCCAAAGCATGTAGAGACTAGATTCAATCACGCTTTCGACCCAACCTGTGCTTTTCCATGGGGTCAAAAACAGAAGATCAACATCCGAGAACGGGGCCATCTCGCCACGCCCATAGCCGCCAACCGCCAAAATCGCCATCCTCTCCCCCTCGGTCGGGGTGGGATTGGGGTGCAAGCGTGTAGATGAGACGCGCAGCACCTGCTGCACCAACCCATCGGTCAGATGCACATAGGCGCGCGTCACACGGCGTGCGGTGAGGGGATTTTCCGCAAATGCCGCATCAATGGCAGATCGACCCTTTGCTTGGGCATCTTGCAAGATCGCCACGACCGCCGCGCGAATTTTGGCAGGATCGCTCAGATCAGATATCGCGTCATCAATTGCCGCCGTCACGGCCTCTGCGTCAAAAATATCTTCAGCGGGACAAATCAATTGCCCCGCTGCAGATGGGATGACCGAAAGGCGTGGGTTCTGCTCAGAATCCAGCGCCGAGGGTTCTTGGGGCGGGGTCAACAAGGATGATCTGCCTGTCTTGCAAAGTCACTACGGCAAGGCCGCGTTCAATAGAGCCATCGGGTAGCAATCGGAATACGCCGTTCGCGCCCGCAAAGCCAGAGCCTGATGCAAAATCCACACCGCCCAAACGGCCCGTGCGACCCACGGTGTCAATCACAGCGCGCATCCCGTCATAGGCCAAGGGCGCAAGGTTATGGGGGGCTTGCTGATAGGCCAATTGATAGCGCGTGCGGAACGCACTTTCGGCATTGGGATCGGGCAAGACAAACCACCCGCCCTGTAAGCCACGAATTTCCAAGGTCTGCGCAGGGATATCCCAACGGGTCAGACCAATGATTTTGGTGGCCTCAGTGTCAAAGCCATTATCTGGCAAGAGTTGACCGAAGAGCGGCAAAGCCCCTGAGGCGTCCGCGGTCAAAATCATCGCATTTGCGCCAGTTTGTGCGACCATTGCCTCAACCTCAGGCAAGGCAGCAACAACGCCAGTCTGACTGAACTCATAGGCGATTTCACCCACAACCGTGGCACCTGAGGCCGCCGCCGCACGGCGCACCGCATCACGCGCCACTTCACCCGCCAAATTGCGCGCATGCACCACCATGATGCGATCACGGCCATTCGCCGCCGCATAGGACACCATCCGCGCGGCGGCATTGTCGTAAGTCAGGCCAAGCACAAACAGATTGCGCCCTGCAATGCTGGCATTGTTCGAGAAACTAAGAACCGAGACATTGGTATTCGCCACGGCCACACCAACCGCCGCCGCCGCGTCCGAGCGCAATGGCCCAAGGATCACATCCGCCCCTTCCGCCACCGCCTGCTGTGCCACAGCTGCGGCCGTGCTTGCATCGGCTTGGGTTGGATAAACCACCAATTCGATTTGCGTGCCAACGGCCTCGGCGGCTGCGAGGCGCGCGGCGTTCTCAAGGCTACTGGCCAGAAGGTCGTCCCCTGCATTGGGCGAACCATAGGGCAGCAGCATCGCAACGCGCACCGATTGCCCGACCTGTGGCCCCGTTCCCATTGTGGCCTGACAGGCCGATAGAACCACGCCAAACAGCAAAAGCAAACTCAACCGCAAGAACTTGCGAAATTTTGTCAAAGCAGGGATCATAGTGATCTCTCCAAGTGGGGCCAATTTGCACAAACCCTAGCCAGTCCTGTCCGCCAAGTAAACGCTCGCAATGGACAGACTGCGCAGATATGTAAGTGAGCTGATGCGAAACGACACAGAAAACGGGCGCGAATTTGCCTACACCCCCCGCGACAGCAAACTGTCCGCAGGTTTGTATTTTGTCGCAACCCCGATTGGCAGCGCGCGCGACATCACTTTGCGCGGCTTAGACATTCTCGCCAGCTGCGATGTCATCGCCGCAGAAGACACGCGCACCTTGCGCCATTTGATGGAAATTCATGGGGTGGCGCTGAATGGCCGCGCAGTCTTGCCCTATCACGATCATAACGGCGCAGAGATGCGGCCAAGGATCATGTCCCTTTTGACCGAAGGAAAATCCGTGGCCTATGCATCAGAGGCAGGGACGCCGTTGGTGGCCGACCCTGGTTTCGCCTTGGGGCGTGCTGCCATTGCGGATGGGCATATGGTCACCACCGCACCGGGGGCATCCGCCTCATTGGCCGCACTGACCGTGTCGGGCCTGCCCAGTGACCGCTTTCTTTTTGCGGGTTTCCCACCCCCAAAATCGGGGGAACGGCGCAAATTTCTGCAAGATTTGGATCAGACCCAAGCAACGCTGATCTTATATGAAAGCCCGAAGCGCATTCATAAATTGTTAAACGAGATGGCCGAGATTTGGAGCCAAGATCGCCAGATCGCTCTGTGCCGCGAATTGACCAAAAAATTTGAGGAGGTCATTCGCGGATCGCTTGCAGATGTGATTGCGGCGATCGAAGGTCGAGCATTGAAAGGTGAGATCGTGGTTGTCATTGACCGCGCGGAAAAGCAAGCCGCTGATGAGGCCACGGTGATTGCGGCGCTTCGGGCGCGACTTAAGACTGCACGGCTGAAGGAGGCTGCGGCGCAGGTGGCAACCGAACTGGGCCTGCCGAAACGCGATGTTTATCAATTGGGTCTGTCCTTGGACGCGGATCCGTGAGCGGGAAAACCGCCTATCTTGCGGGGCTGTCTGCCGAGGATCAGGTGGCGCGGCTCTATGAAACCCATGGCTATCACTTGCGGGCGCGGCGATGGCGCGGGCGGGGCGGCGAGATAGATCTGATTTTTGAAAAATCAGGCGAAATAACTTTTGTGGAAGTTAAAAAATCGCGGGATTTTGACACCGCTGTGTCACGGGTCAGCCTCGCACAAAGGGCGCGCATCCTACAGACAGGTGATGAGTATTTGGGTCTTTGTCCCATGGGCCTTGCGACACCGTGCCGTTATGATCTCGCAGCCCTTAACCAGATCGGACAGATTCACATCATCGCGAATGCGTTTCTCGAATAGCCTGCCTGACATGAATTGGGCATTGCGTCCCCCCCTGCCAAAGGCCATGAAAGGGTTGGTATAGATACGGGGTGAAACATGGCACTCAAAGTCGCAATTCAGATGGATCCAATCGCGCCGATTAACATTGACGCGGATAGCACGTTTCGCGTGGGGCTGGAGGCACAAGCGCGGGGGCATGAGCTGTTTTACTACACTCCAGATCGTTTGTTTTTTGACGAGGGTCGTGTCTGCGCACGCGGGTGGCCGATCACCTTACGCCGCGAAAAAGGGAACCACTTCGCCCTTGGGGCAGAGCAGACCATCGACCTAGGCGATTGGGATGTGGTGCTTTTGCGCCAAGACCCGCCTTTTGACATGGGTTACATCACCACCACCCATCTTTTGGAACGGATTCATCCCAAAACCTTGATCGTGAATGACCCGTTTTGGGTGCGCAATTATCCTGAAAAATTGTTGGTTCTGGAATTCCCCGATTTAACCCCGCCCACTATGATCGCCCGCGATCTTGGCGCTTTGCGTGAGTTCCGCGCGCGCCATGGGGATATCATCATCAAACCGCTCTACGGCAATGGTGGCGCGGGCGTGTTTCGTCTTGAGCCAACGGATCGCAACCTCAATTCCTTGCATGAGATGTTCACCTCTATCAGCCGCGAACCCCTGATTGCGCAAAAATTCTTGCCTGATGTGACGGCAGGGGACAAGCGGATCATCTTGATTGACGGCGAGCCCGTTGGGGCGATCAACCGCGTGCCTGCCGAAGGCGAAACCCGATCAAATATGCATGTTGGCGGACGGGCTGAAAAAATCGGGCTGACCGCGCGCGAACATGAGATCTGCGCCAAAATTGGCCCGCTGCTGCGCGAAAAAGGCCAGATTTTTGTGGGGATTGATGTGATCGGCGATTACCTAACCGAGATCAACGTGACCTCACCTACGGGAATTCAAGAATTAGAACGCTTTGACGGGATCAATGTCGCCGAAATCATTTGGCAAGCCATCGAGGCACGGCGTGCGGGCTAATCTTCACGCCCTGTGCTGATGCGATAACTGACCGCTTCTAGGATATGCGCCTCTTCGGTTTTGTCGGATGCTGCCAAATCCGCAATGGTGCGCCCCATCCTGTGCCAAGGACACCACCGCTAGGGGCAATATCCGATTCTCACAACAGACCATCTGCCTTCTCTCTGGTGAAATTCTGTGACCGAGAGAGGGGGGATGGTATGGGCATAAGCCTGATATGCGCTTAGCCCTGAATGACGCGCGATTTGCGTTAGGATTGCGCCGAAATGGCATGTAAAGATCACATCTTGATCAGGGTGCTGCGCCAGAACGCGATCAGACGCGCGGCTCACCCGCGCAATGACCATCGCCCAACTTTCCCCGTTGGGCGGGCAGATGTCTTCCCCACCCTCCCAAAAGGCGCGCGAAAGTTCAGGGGCAGATTGGCTAACCGCATCAAACCCCTGCCCCTCCCATTCGCCAAAATGAAATTCGCGCAGATCAGCCTCATGAGGCAAGCGCAGGCGCGGCGATAGCGCATCTGCAGTGGCCTCAGCACGGTTGAGGTCAGAGGAAATCATCACTGCCTGTGCGGGAAGATAGGCGTCAAGCCGCGCGATTTGCGCGTGATCGCTGAGATCAGCAGGAACATCACGCCACCCCGTGATCACCTTGGCATGGGTCGGCCCATGACGCAGCCAAAAGGCACGGCGCATCACCCCTGCCCCTTTGGCAACTGCCCTTTGAGGACGAGAGGCAGACCTGCGGCCACCATCACCACAAGATCCGCTGCGGCAGCGATGGCTTGGTTCAATTCCCCTTGATCCTGACGAAAGGCCCGCGAGAGGGGATGATCCGGCACAACGCCCATTCCAAGCTCGTTCGAAATAATGACAACAGGGGCCGGGCAATCAGCTATGGCGCGGGCCAGCGCCGCCCATTCAGCCCGCCAGTCCCGTTTAGCCATACCCAGATTGGCCAACCACAGCGTAGCGCAATCAATCAACACGGCCTCGCTTTTGTGCAGTTGCGTCAGAGCCGCAGGAATATCGGTCGGCACTTCGACTGTGCGCCACTGGGCCGCCGCACGCGCGGATTTATGCTTGGCGATTTTGGCTTCCATCTCGGCATCATGGGCCTGTGCTGTCGCGAGATAAACGGGCGACAGCCCCGTGTTCAGCACCAAATCCTCGCCAAAGCGCGACTTGCCAGACGCCGCACCGCCAAAAACCAATGTCAAACCCGCCAAACCCGTCAAAAGAAATTCCTCACCAAAAGTGATCCATTCATCATGCTGCCGCGTAACACCAATAGAACCGCACAAGATGCGGAACAAGACACTGCCAAAAATGATACGCCAACAGGGGGTGCGTTATGGCTTTGGACATGGGTGGAGAAAAAGCGCTTTCGCGCCGTGCGATGAAAGCGGAACTGTTAGACGCAGAGACGGAATTGCGGCTGGCCTATGCTTGGCGCGATCATCGCGATGAGGAAGCCTTGCACCGTCTGGTGACGGCCTATATGCGCCTTGCGATTTCCATGGCCGCGAAATTCAAGCGCTACGGCGCGCCGATGAATGACCTGATCCAAGAGGCGGGTCTGGGTTTGATGAAGGCGGCAGATAAATTTGACCCTGATCGTGGCGTGCGGTTTTCAACCTATGCCGTGTGGTGGATCAAGGCATCTATCCAAGATTACGTGATGCGCAATTGGTCGATGGTGCGCACGGGGTCTACCTCCAGCCAAAAATCACTTTTTTTCAACATGCGCCGCGTGCAGACGCGCATCGAACGCGAGGCAATGGCCGCAGGCCAAAACCTCGACAAGCATCAATTGTTGCAGATGATCGCCACAGAGGTCGGCGTGCCGCTGCATGATGTTGAGATGATGGAAGGTCGCCTTGCAGGATCTGATTATTCTTTGAACGCCACGCAATCCGTTGAGGATGAAGGGCGCGAATGGATCGACACGCTTGAGGATGACAGCGAACAGGCTGCAGATTTGGTTGAGCAGGCCCGCGACCGCGCGCAACTGCGCGAATGGTTGTTGAATGCCTTGTCATCATTGAACGAGCGCGAGCGGTTCATTGTGCGCGAACGCAAATTGCGGGATGAGCCGCGCACATTGGAATCGTTGGGCGAAGAACTGGGCCTGTCCAAGGAACGTGTGCGCCAACTTGAGGCTGCCGCATTTGCCAAGATGCGCAAATCCCTTGAGGCGCAATCGCATGAGGTGACAGCATTTCTCGCGGGTTGATCCTTCACGCGCCGCTTGTGGTGATTTTTGGCTTGGCCATCTTGGCCATAACCACAAACACCCCACAAGCGGTGGTAACAACATCCCCGATTGAGCCAATAATCGTGGCTGCCGCCCGCTAGATTAGCGTTTGCGAAGGCGTTGCAAAAGCAAGGCCCACCCCCCTGGGATCAATACAAACGACAGAGCAAATCCTGTCACAAATCCTGAAAGATCAGAGACCACGCTGCCCCAATCGCCTTGCAAAAAAGCGAATAAGATTTGAATGCCCAAAAGCATTGAAATCAGGGAAAAAGCACGCATCGGATTGTCGCCTGTCCGACCCATATTGGCCCAGAGGATGAAGGTGAAGGCACCGATCAGAGCATAGACACCCGGATACCCGCCGATCAGGGGATAGGTGCTGTTTAACAAGCCCACAAAGGCCAAAGCCCCGATGATAGAACCCGCAAAGAACAGAACCAAGATCGACAGCCCTGAGAAAACCTGTGACACCATTTTGCCAATGGCCAATATGAACACGCTCACGAACACGGCATGGATAAAACCGCCATGGATCAGCGGGTAGGTCACAAGACGCATCAGATCATTTGCGGGATAGCTGTTATTGGCAAACATCCAAGCGGCAATTTCGTGGAACACGCCATAATCCCGCACCGCGGCCATGCGCCACCCAATCCCGCCTGACCCGCCCAAAAGCCCAGCAGTGGCCAGCTGAAACATCACCTCAAGGCCAAAGATCACCACAGCCAAACCAAGAACGACTGGGTGAAGGTCGTTGAACAGGCTATTATTCTCTTGATCCATGGCTGCACCTTCGGTTGACCTTATTGCGCCTCGTGGGTAAGCGATGCGCAAGGCAAATGCCAGTATTGTGGAATGATTTTCTTCTGGCATCCAATCACAACCGCAGTAGGTCACCAATGGCTGAGACAAAATTCACACCACGCGTCTTTTCAGGCATCCAACCTTCGGGCGGGCTGACCCTTGGGAATTACTTGGGCGCGATGAAGCGTTTTGTAGATATGCAAGAGGCGGGCGGATTTCAGACCATCTATTGCATGGTGGACATGCACGCAATTACCGTTTGGCAGAACCCAAGTGACCTTACGAAAAACACCCGCGAGCTTTGTGCGGGCTTCATTGCCGCAGGGATTGATCCAGAAAAATCCATCCTCTTCAATCAAAGCCAAGTGCCTGAACATGCGCAGCTTGGGTGGTTGTTTAATTGCGTGGCCCGCATGGGATGGATGGGCCGCATGACCCAATGGAAGGACAAAGCGGGCAAAAACGCCGAAAACGCCTCGCTGGGGTTATTCGCCTATCCCGCGCTGATGGCCGCTGATATTTTGGTCTATCACGCCACCCATGTGCCAGTCGGCGAAGATCAAAAACAACATTTGGAACTGACCCGCGATATTGCGGCCAAGTTCAACCATGATTTTGGGGTCGACTTCTTCCCGATCGCTGAGCCCGTGATTGAAGGGGCGGCAACACGGGTTATGAGCCTAAAAGACGGGACCAAAAAGATGTCGAAATCTGACCCTGCAGATGCAAGTCGGATCAATATGACCGATGATGCGGATGCGATTTCCAAGAAAATCCGCAAGGCGAAGACGGACCCTGATCCGCTGCCTGATGCATTGGCCGAACTGGCGGCGCGACCCGAGGCCCGCAATCTGGTCAATATCTACGCCGCTTTGGCAGAAATTGATCCACAGGCCGTTTTGGATCAGCATCAAGGCGCGCTCTTTGGTCATTTCAAAATGGCACTGTCTGATTTGGCTGTGGCAAAACTTGCCCCAATCTCGGCGGAAATGGCGCGCCTGATGCAGGATCAGGACGAAATTGATCGTATTCTCGGTCGCGGTGCAGAACGTGCGCGCGAAATTGCAGCACCGATTTTGGCGCAGGCCTATGACATTGTCGGGATGGTGCGCAGCTAGACGCCGTTAGTGCATTTTTGCACAGAACCTCTGCGAAATGGTCAGTTTATGTGCGCGTGCTTTGGGGGCGGATTGCCCGCAAAGGAGAACATCATGACCTATGCTGCACCTGACGCTTTGGCCATTGGCCATGTCCATCTGAAAGTCACCGATCTTGAGCGCTCGATCGCATTTTATAGCGATGTCTTAGGCTAGAGCTGAAACAACGCTATGGCCGCCAAGCCGCATTTTTATCAGCTGGGGGATATCACCACCATATTGGCCTTAACACGTGGGAATCTGCGGGGGCCGGCCCCGCACCGCGGCGGGCGGCGGGTCATTACCACGTGGCTTTCCTCTATCCTGACCGCAAAAGCCTTGGCCGTGCCCTAGCGAATGTGGTTGCCAAAGGCGTGCAGCTTGAAGGGGCGGCGGATCATGGCGTGTCTGAGGCGCTCTATCTTTCTGATCCCGATGGCAATGGGATTGAACTCTACCGCGACCGCGCGCCTGCCGATTGGCCCCGCGATGCATCAGGCGCATTGGAGATGGTCAACGCCCCGCTTGATCTAGAGGCGCTCTTGGCGGAGGCTTGACTTTTTGCTGCATTGCAGCGTATCTTTTGCAGCCGCGGCATTAATCGCGCCGCGCTTAACACTTTCTTTGTCATACCGTTGTTAAGGTTTGCACGCATCCTAAGGCAGGGCGCTTTGGTGCCCTCAACCTCTGTCGGCTGATTTCGGTCGACGGTTCACACGAAACGGAGGTTCGACATGACTACGATATCGAAGAATGAAACACCGCAGTCGCCCAAATTGGGCGCAGCACCACATGCGGCAAAGCCTGCTCAAGATCTGAAAGCTGGCCCAAAACCCGCGTCATCAGCGATGGAATATCAATTGGGCTTTGCGACTGGCCCAACGGGCTGAAGCGGCCTATAGGTAGCCATGAGGAGGATCACTCATGGCAACTGGCAGCAATATAAAAACCTATTTCAACGGCGTGTGGCATGATGGGGATATCCCTGTCATCCGCGCCGCTGATCATGGCGCTTGGCTTGGCTCGAATGTGTTTGACGGCGCGCGCTATGTGGACGGGCTTGCGCCAGACTTGATGGCGCATTGCGCAAGGGTCAACAGATCTGCCGAGGCGTTGATGATCACGCCAAGCCATAGCCCGAAGGCCATGTATGAAATCATTTGGGAAGGATTGGCGCGCTATCCCGCGGATGCCGCCGTATATATTCGCCCCATGTATTGGGCGCTTGATGGGGGCGAATTGGGGATATTGCCAAAGGCGGGCGCAACAGGATTTGCGATCAGCCTTGAAGAAATCCCAATGCCCGACCCCAAGAAAACCGTGCGTCTGACCACCACATCCTTCCGCCGCCCCGTCTTGGCGGATAATGTGGTCAACGCAAAAGCAGGCTGCCTATACCCCAACAATGCGCGGATGCTTCTTGAGGCGAAAACCAAGGGTTTTGACAATGCACTTGTGGCCGATGCGATGGGGAATGTTGCGGAAACCGCCACCGCAAATGTTTTTATGATGCGCGATGGGGTGGTCTATACGCCAATTCCAAATGGCACATTTTTGGCAGGCATAACACGCGCGCGCCATATCAAAAACCTGCGCGAAAATGGCATCACGGTGGTTGAATCCGTGCTCAGTTTTGATGATTTCCGCCGCGCCGATGAGGTGTTTTTGACGGGGAACTTGCAAAAAATCACCCCTGTCAGCGCCTTTGACGAGATCACCTATGAGATCGGGCCCATCAGCCAGAAAGCGCGCGATCTCTATTGGGATTGGGCGCGCAGCGAGGCGGCCTCGTGAGGCATCACGCGTTTGTTGTTGAAATGGCGCGTGCAAATGCGCATCCTTTGGCGCGGTGAGAGGGGATGGAAAAATGCGTAAGTTTCTGGTGGTTCTAGACGACACGCGTGAATGTCTTAACGCGATGCGCTTTGCCGCGATGCGCGCAGCCAACACCAAGGGCGCGGTCGAAATCCTCTCCATCATCCCACCTGAGGAATTCCAACACTGGATCGGCATTGGCGATTTGATGCGCGCCGAAGCGCGGGAACGGATCGAGGCACATTTCGAAGTGTTTGCAAAATGGATGCGCGACCGACAGGGGATTGATCCCAGTCTCGCCATCCGTGAAGGGGAACCTGTCCAAGAAATTCTCGCCCATATTCACGATGATCCCAATATTGGTGTGTTGGTTCTTGGGGCAGGATCGGGCAAGGGTGGGCCTGGCCCATTGGTCACTCAATTGACGAAACAGGCCGGCAGTTTGCCCGCGCCGATCACCATTGTTCCAGGTGAGTTGACCAAAGAACAGCTTGAGCAGATCACCTGATTTCTAAGTTTTAGAACTATTCTAAAACTTGACTTATCGGGGGTGCCATATCATATCAGGCTCATGCTTGCGCGCAGGAGATAGCCCAATGTTTATTCAAACGGAATCCACCCCGAACCCAGCCACGCTGAAGTTTTTGCCAGGGCAAACCGTTCTGGACATGGGCACAGCCGATTTTCCATCGCGCGAGACGGCGGATAAATCGCCACTTGCCGCGCGCATTTTCGCGGTTGATGGCGTAACGGCGGTATTTTTTGGCACCGATTTCGTGACTGTGACCAAGGCCGATACAATCGAATGGGATCATATCAAGCCTGCCCTTCTCGGCGCGATTATGGAGCATTTCCAGTCTGGCGCGCCCGTGATGGGGGATGAGGGGCCCGCCGCAGGGGGCCATGCTGACCACAGCGGCGAGGATGCCGAGATCGTGGGTCAGATCAAAGAATTGCTCGACACCCGTGTGCGCCCTGCTGTGGCGCAAGATGGCGGCGACATTACCTTTCACGGCTTTGATCGTGGGGTGGTGTATCTGCATATGCAAGGGGCCTGCGCGGGCTGCCCCTCATCAACCTTGACCCTGAAAATGGGTATTGAAAATCTGTTGCGCCATTACATCCCCGAAGTGGTGGAAGTGCGCCCTGTCACGGTCTAATCCCCCTTGCTTTGCTTAGGGATAGATACATCGGCCGCGCATTGCGCGGCCGCTTTGGTAGACGGGGGCGCAGTCCTTGCTGCCCGGTTTGAACCGATGGCGAAAGGTCAGGCGGAACGCCTGATGCCTTTGGTCGATGAGATTTTCGCAGAAGCAGGCAAAACAGCCGAAGACTTGGGTGCCATTGGTGTCGGCATCGGGCCGGGCAATTTCACAGGCCTGCGCATTTCCGTCTCAGCCGCCCGTGGTCTTGCACTGGCCTTAGCGCGACCTGCGATTGGTGTCTCTGTTTTTGAGGCGCGCCGTTATGGGATCAAGGGCCCCCTCAGCGTGATCGAAGATGCCCGCCGTGATGAGGCCTATCTGCAAAGCTTTGATGATCAGGGCCGCGCAGATGAGGCGCGGCTTGTCACCTTGAACACTCTCTCCGCTCGTGAACTGGCGCGGCAGGTCACAGGCAGTCTGGGGCCACAAATTGCCGATGCTTATGGACGAGCCTATGTCGCTCCACCTGTCATGATTGCTACGGCAATCGCCCATATCGCCGAGGCCAAACAAGCTACAGATATGCCACTGCCGCGCCCTGCGCCGCTTTACTTGCGCGCGGCGGATGCAGCCCCCGCGCGCGACTATGGGCCACGTTTGCTGTGACCCGCACCGCCACCCAAATGGCCGCCTTACACGCCCGCGCCTTTAGCAGAGGTGGCGCGTGGACGCGCAAAGATTTTGAAGAGCTGCTCGTGGCGCGCAACATGACCATCTGCCATCACGACCACGGCTTTGCCGTTTTGCGGATCGTGCCACCTGAGGCAGAAATCCTAACCATCGCGATTGACCCAAGCCATCAAGGCAAGGGATTTGGGCGCATTTTGTTGCAGGAATTGATGGCGCGTGCGCAAAAGGCGCGCGTAGAAGATATCTTTCTTGAGGTCGACAGCACCAACCATGCCGCACGCGCCCTCTATGCATCTGCGGGGTTTGATGAGACGGGCCTGCGCAAAAACTATTACCGCTACAAAAACGGCGCATTTGCTGATGCGATCCTCTTGGCAAAGACGTTTTTTTACTGATCAAAGCGGCAAGGCCTGAATTTAAGGCACATGCCATAAAGCGGTGGATAGCTGCGCGAATCTTATTGACCATTTCGCGCAAGCCCCGCTTTATAGGTGCCAATTAATAAACAGGCCCCATTGATTTCCGCCGCTTATTGGAAGCTGCAAATCGGGCTTTGCACAACAGGAGTAACACAATGACAAAATCCTCACGCGCATTGAAATCTTTGATGGGCGCTGCAGCGGGCCTCGCTTTGGGCGCGACTGGTGCCTTTGCTGATCCAGCGCTGATTTTCGACCTCGGCGGCAAGTTTGACCGCTCCTTCAACGAAGCTGCTTTTGGTGGTGCTGAAGCATGGGCCAGCGAAACAGGCGGCAGCTACCAAGAAATCGAATTGCAAAATGACGCACAGCGCGAACAAGCACTGCGCCGCTTTGCTGAAAACGGCTCGAACCCAATCGTGATGGCAGGCTTCGCATGGAGTTCCGTGTTAGAAGTTCTCGCCCCAGAATACCCTGACACAAAATTCGTCATCATCGATGGCGTTGTCGATGCCCCAAATGTGCAATCAGTCATTTTCCGCGAGCATGAAGGCAGCTATTTGGTTGGCATGTTGGCGGCCATGGCCTCGGAAAGAGGCACTGTTGGCTTTATCGGTGGCATGGACATTCCTTTGATCTCTCGTTTTGCCTGTGGCTATGCCCAAGGTGCCGTGGCGGCCAACGCAGATGTGACTGTTCTGTCCAATATGACCGGCACCACGCCTGACGCGTGGAACGATCCTGTGCGTGGTGGTGAATTGACCCGTGGTCAGATTGATCGTGGTGCTGATGTGATATACGCAGCCGCCGGCGGCACAGGTGTGGGCGTATTGCAAACCGCAACCGATGCTGGTGTCTACTCTATCGGTGTGGACAGCAACCAAAACCACCTGCACCCTGGTTCGGTTCTGACCTCGATGCTTAAACGCGTTGACGTTGCCGTTTATAACGCATTCAGCGCAGGCGAAAACGTTCAGTCAGGTTTGGTTGTGTTGGGCTTGGCCGAAGATGGCGTAGGCTATGCGTTGGACGAAAATAACGCGGCTCTGATCTCCCCTGAAATGCAGGCCGCTGTTGACACTGCGCGTGAGGCGATCATTGCAGGTGAGATTGCAGTTCATAACTACACCGATGACGGCAGCTGCCCCGTGCAGATGCAATAACGACACGCGCGCAATTTGCGCGTGACAGATGCGGGGGCGAAGCGGATCATACCCTCTTCGCCCCTCTCGCATTGCACCAAAAGGCAAGGACACCCTATGACCTCCGCACCCGCCATTGAATTGAGAGGGATTTCAAAATCCTTCGGGCCTGTGCAGGCCAACAAAGATATTTCTTTGACAGTTGCGCGCGGCACGATCCACGGGATTGTGGGGGAAAATGGCGCGGGCAAATCCACGCTGATGTCCATCCTTTATGGATTCTACCGCGCAGATCAGGGTGAGATTTTCATCAATGGCCGCGCGGTCGAGATCACCGACAGCCAAGCCGCCATCGCGGCGGGTATTGGGATGGTGCACCAACATTTCAAATTGGTTGAGAATTTCACAGTTCTGGAAAACATCATCCTTGGCGCAGAGGAAGGCGGGCTTTTGCACGGCTCGATTGCCAAAGCCCGCAAAGCGCTGGCGGATCTTTCCGAGACATATGGGCTCAAGGTTGATGGCGATGCGGTAATTGAGGATTTATCGGTCGGCCATTTGCAGCGGGTTGAAATTCTCAAACAGCTGTATCGCGAAGCGGATATTTTGATTTTGGACGAGCCTACAGGGGTGTTGACCCCTGCAGAGGCAGACCAACTGTTTCGGATTTTGGGCCGCCTTCGCGAAGAAGGGAAAACCATCATCCTGATCACCCATAAATTGCGCGAGATCATGGAGATTACAGACACTGTCAGCGTGATGCGCCGTGGCGAGATGACCGCCACTGTCAAAACCGCAGACACCACGCCTGAGGGTTTGGCTGAACTGATGGTAGGGCGCAAAGTTCTACTGCGGGTCGAAAAAGAACCCGCGCGCCCCAAGGACATCGTGCTAGAGGTGCAAAACCTGTCTTTCGTGGATGCAAGCGGCGTGGCGCGCCTGAAGGATATCAACCTAGAACTGCGCGCAGGCGAAATTCTGGGGATCGCGGGCGTGGCAGGCAATGGCCAATCCGAGCTTTTGGAGATTCTGGGCGGTATGCGCCATGCAAGCGCGGGCGCAGCCCTCTATAAATCCGCACCTCTGCCCCTATCTGGCGCCACTGCAAATGGCCGCGCGCGGCGGCAAATGGGTATTGCCCATATCCCCGAAGATCGCCAAACCGCAGGGCTGATTATGCCCTTTATGGCATGGGAAAATATTGCCTTTGGCTATCATGAACGCGCAGCCTATCAGGCGGGTGCGACCTTGATGGACAAGGCCGCAATCCAAAAAGATTGCGCCGAGAAAATGGCGCAATTCGATATTCGTCCACCTGACATTATGTTGCCTGCGCGCAATTTCTCGGGCGGTAATCAACAAAAAATCGTGGTCGCGCGCGAGATGGCCCATACGCCCGATCTGCTGCTGATTGGGCAACCGACCCGCGGTGTCGATATTGGGGCGATTGAATTCATCCATCGTCAGATCATTGCCTTACGTGATCAGGGCTGTGCCATTCTTTTGGTTTCGGTCGAATTGGACGAGATCATGGGGCTTGCCGATCGGGTCGCGGTGATGTTTGACGGCCAAATCATGGGCGAGCGCGATGCCGCCAAAACCGATGAGGCGGAACTGGGCCTGTTGATGGCAGGCCTCACAAAGGGGGCCGCGTGATGGAACGCATGCCAAAATGGGCCGATATTTTTCTGGTTCCTGTCATCAGCATTTTTTTGGCGCTGATTGTTTCAGGGCTTGTGGTCACGGCAATCGGCGAAAACCCGTTTCACGCGATGGCGGTGATGGTGCAAGGCGCGGTGGGTTCCGCTTATGGGTGGGGGTATACCCTGTTCTACGCCACCAATTTCATCTTCACGGGGCTTGCGGTGGCGGTAGCCTTTCATGCGCGCCTGTTCAATATCGGCGGTGAAGGTCAGGCCACATTGGGCGGGCTTGGGGTGGCGGTAATCTGCCTCTCTGTCGCTTGGCCCCATTGGAGCATCGCATTGCTCGCTGCAACCTTATCCGCCGCCGCCTTTGGCGCGGTTTGGGCGCTTATCCCTGCATGGTTGCAGGCCAAACACGGCAGCCATGTGGTGATCACCACAATCATGTTTAACTTCATCGCCGCCGCTTTGTTGGTTTACCTCTTGGTCAATGTGTTCCGCGTGCCTGGATCCATGGCACCAGAAACCGCGCGCTTTGCGGAGGCTGTGCATTTGCCAAATGCCTCGCAATTCGCAGGTTTTTTAGGCTTTCGCCCCTCAACCCCGTTGAATGTGACCTTCTTTGTCGCACTCTTGGCCGCTTTTGCGGTGTGGGTTCTGATTTGGCGCACGCGACTTGGCTATGAGATCCGCGCCTTTGGTCATTCGGAACGGGCCGCGATTTACGCAGGGATTTCGCCTGTGCGGATTATCATCGTCACCATGCTGATCTCGGGCGCGCTTGCAGGGCTAATGGCGATTAACTCGGTTATGGGCGAGGCTGAAAGACTGGTTATCAGCAGCGTACAAGGCGCGGGCTTTGTGGGGATTGCCGTGGCCCTCATGGGGCGTTCTCATCCGATCGGTGTTTGTTTGGCGGCCTTACTTTTTGGCGCACTCTATCAAGGAGGGTCGGAACTAGAATTCGTCATCCCCGCAATCAGCCGTGAAATGATCGTGGTCATCCAAGCCTTGGTCATCTTATTCACGGGGGCCTTGGACACGATGGTGCGTCTCCCCCTTGAGGCATTTTTTGCGCGCACGCGCACCCGTCGAGCGGGGGATATGTGATGGATTACGCAACGATCCTGCAAATTTTGGACAGCTCAATCCGTCTTGGCACCCCGCTCCTTTTGGCCTGTCTTGCAGGGCTTTACTCTGAGCGTGCAGGCGTGTTCGACATTGGCCTTGAGGGAAAAATGTTGGTCGCGGCTTTCTTCTCAGCAGCGATTGCCTTTGTGACAGGCAGTGTCTGGATTGGTCTTGCGGCGGGGATTGTCGCCTCTAGCCTGTTGGCGGCCTTGCATGGCTTGGCGTCAATCACCTTTCGCGGCAATCAGCTGATCTCAGGTGTGGCGATTAACTTCCTAGCCGCAGGCCTAACCGTGGTCATTTCGCAGACATGGTTCGCCCAAGGTGGGCGCACGCCCGCATTGACGGGCAATGCGCGCTTTAGCGAAATCACTTTGCCCTTTACCGAAACGTTGGGACAAATCCCCTATCTCGGCCCACTTTATGCTGAGGTGATCTCTGGTCATTCGATCTTGGTGTATGTGGCCCTAGCGCTTGTTCCCGCCACGGCGTGGCTGCTTTATGCCACGCGGTTTGGTCTGCGCTTGCGTGCAGTTGGGGAAAACCCCGCCGCCGTTGATACAGCGGGCATCTCTGTGTCCGCGATGCGCTATAGCGCGGTTTTGATCTGCGGGTTGCTCTGTGGTCTTGCGGGGGCATATCTGGCCACTGGGCTGTCTGCGGGCTTTGTCAAAGACATGAGTGCAGGTCGAGGCTTTATCGCACTGGCGGCACTGATCTTCGCAAAATGGCGACCATGGTATGCGCTATCCGCCTGCTTCCTGTTTGGCCTGCTCGATGCTGTTGGCAACCGCTATCAGAATATCGACATCGCAGGACTCGTGATCCCCGTCCAATTCATGCAGGCCTTGCCCTATATTCTGACAGTTGTAATTTTGGCGGGGTTCGTGGGGCGTGCAATCCCCCCCCGCGCGGGAGGCGAGCCTTATGTCAAAGAACGTTGAAGCCCTCACCAGACAGATACAATCCCTTGCAGGGGACACACCGCCTGAACTCGGCCTGATCCTTGGTTCGGGCCTTGGCCATTTGGTCGATATGGTTGAGGGGGTCAAAATCCCCTACAGCGATCTTGCGGGATTTCCCCATGCAAGCGTGTCAGGGCATTCGCCCCAACTGGCGATAGGTCAGCTTGAGGGGCGGCGCGTTTTCATTTTCGGGGGCCGTGTTCACTATTATGAACAAGGCCAAGCTGATGCAATGCGCCTGCCCCTTGAGGTGTTCAAGGCGCTTGGCGGCTCAAAACTGTTGATCACCAATGCCGCAGGCTCCCTTACGCCCGAGTGCCGCCCTGGCGATGTGATGCTGATCAATGATCATATCAATTTCTCGGGCCGCAACCCGTTGATTGGGGTCGAGGATGATGCGCGCTTTGTGCCCATGAAAGACGCCTATAACCCCGTGATCCGTGACGCGTTGCGCAGGGCTGCGGTGTCCGAGGGCATCGACCTACCAGAGGGGGGTTATGCGTGGTATTCTGGCCCCTCATTCGAAACGCCCGCCGAAATTCGCGCAATCCGCATTCTTGGCGCAGATGCAGTGGGAATGTCGACCGTGCCCGAAGTCATCTTGTGTCGCTTTTTAGGTCTTGAGGTCGCGGCGGTATCGGTCATCACAAACATGGCAGCGGGCCTGTCTGATGAAGCCATCAGCCATGCGCATACAAAGGCCATGGCCCCCTTGGGCGCGCAGAAATTCGAAAGCCTTTTGCGGCACTATCTCAAAAATGGTTAAAGAAATTTAACTTTTCCCGACTGTCTGCCTGTGCTGTAAGGGGATAAGAGTGATGAACGGCCCCCCTTATGCAAATCTATCTGCCCATCGCCGAAGTCAGTGTTGACGCTTTTGCCATTCTCGGGATTGGCGGATTGGTTGGCATATTGTCAGGTATGTTTGGGGTCGGCGGCGGCTTTTTGATCACGCCTCTGCTGTTTTTCATCGGCATCCCCCCCGCTGTGGCGGTTGCCACATCCGCCAGTCAGGTCGTGGCGTCATCCGTTTCAGGCGTGATGGCCCATCTCAAGCGGCGCACAGTTGATTTGCGCATGGGTGTGGTTTTGCTGATTGGCGGCTTGATCGGCGCGGGCGCAGGTGTGCAGCTTTTCGCGATTTTACGCGCCATGGGTCAGGTCGATCTGGTGGTGCAGATTTCCTATGTGGTTTTCTTGGGCATCATCGGCAGCCTGATGTTTGTCGAAAGTCTACGCGCCTTGCGCAAAAGTCGCCATGGCACAGCCCCCAAGCGACGCAAACATAACTGGGTTCATGCCCTTCCCTTCAAGATGAAATTCCGTGTTTCGGGGCTGTATATATCGGTAATCCCCCCACTTATTGCAGGGGCGTTTGTCGGGCTTTTGGCGGCCATCATGGGGGTCGGAGGCGGGTTCATCATGGTGCCTGTCATGATCTATCTCTTGGGAATGCCCACCAAAGTTGTGGTTGGCACATCTCTGTTCCAGATTATTTTTGTCACTGGCTTTGCCACTGTGATGCATGCCGCAACGAACCGCACGGTCGATATTGTTTTGGCGGTTGTTCTTTTGGTGGGCGGCGCGATTGGCGCGCAAATCGGGACGCAGATCGGCACAAAATTACGGGCCGAGCAATTGCGGATTTTATTGGCAAGCCTCGTTTTGATCGTCTGTGCAAAACTGGCTTTTGATCTCTTGGTCGAACCCGCCGAGCTCTATTCCATCTCCTACCAAGCGGGGGTGGGACGATGAGAATGCTTGTCGCAGTCTTGGTTTATCTGTCCACGCTTCTGCCGGTCTGGGCCGAAGATGTGGTCGCAGGGTTCAGCCAAGACAGCATCTCGATTACGACCAATTTCTCTGGTTCCGAAATTTTGATTTTTGGCGCTGTGCGGCGCGAAGCGCCCATTGCACGCGATACAGACCTTGAGGTCGTGGTGACTGTTGCAGGCCCAAGCCGCCCTGTCACAATGCGGCGTAAGGAACGCTTTGGCGGGATTTGGATCAACCGCGCCTTTGCGCATATCGATGCTGCGCCAACATTTTATGCTGTCGCCACCAGCGCCCCCTATCGTGACGCGATTAGCAGTGTTTCTGATTTGCTTTATAGCATCTCTCTTCCGCGTGCGTTTCGCAATGTCGCTGGCGGAGCAGATCATGCCAGTGGGTTCCTCGAAGCCCTAGCCCGTCTGCGCGCCGAAGAAGGCCTCTATCAGATCAATGAAAACAGTGTCGATCTGCGGGAAGACACTCTATTTTCGACCTCTATCGCCCTGCCCGCAAATTTGGTTGAGGGAGATTACTTGGTGCGCATTTTCCTGACCCGTGAAGGGCGCGTCATCAGTGCACATGAAAACACGATTGCCGTTCGCAAAGTTGGGATTGAGCGCGCAGCCTATCGTCTCGCCAATGAACAGCCGCTGCTTTACGGGGTTTTGGCGCTCTTCATCGCCATTGCCGTGGGGTGGCTTGTCTCCGCTCTATTCCGCATGATCCGGGCCTGATTGGGCATCTAAGACCAAAGGCGTGCTTGGCACCTCCAGATCACCGACCCCAAGCGGGCTTTTGGGTTTTGACAGCATATAGCGCGTCACCCAAATCAAGCGGTTCTCAGCCCGCGTAATCGCCACATAGGCCAAGCGTTTCCACAATGGTTGCCCCGCTTCGACACGGCCCATGCGGCTTGCCGCGTAAAGATCAGGGGCAAAGACCTGCACATCGGGCCATTGGCTGCCTTGTGCCTTATGGATCGTCACCGCAGCCCCGTGCAAAAACGCAGCGCCCATGTGGGCGGCATAGGGGATGAATGGTTCCTCCTCATCGGGCAGTTCAATTTTCACGATAGAGGCAGCCGAAAGGCGCGGCGCCTCGGCCCCTATGACATGCAAGCGCGAAAACCCAGGTTTTGAGCCTGGCCCAACATAGACAACCTGCGCCCCCTTAATCAGACCGCGCGCCTCAAGATCAATGCGCTTCTTGCGGTGCTTCAGCGGCAATTCAATCCCATCACAAATCAGAGGTTCGCCTGGCAATAGCGCATCAGAGGGCGCGCCATGCACCGATCGGAAGCCCGTGATCAATCGCACCCTTGTGGTATTGCGCCAAACCAAAACGGGGCTTCGGGCCATCAAATCACTATCAGCGCGCGGCGAAACAACCACGCGCTCATCCCGCGCAGCCGCCTGCTCAATCATCCGTTCAAATTGCTCGAACTCAAGCGCGGGATCCCCCAAGGCATGGGCCAGATCAAGGATCGGGTTATCTGCATCTTGGCGATGGATACGGCCTAAGGAAAAAACCGCTTTTTGGTTGATCTGCTCGAACACCATTTTGCCTGACTGCCCCACGGGCGCCAATTGGGCGGGATCGCCGAACAGAACAAGCGCGGGAAATATCTCGCGCAAATCCGCGAATTGCTTATCATCCAACATGCTGGCCTCATCGACCAGACCGATATCCAATGGCTCCTCTCGCCGTTTCCAGCCTGTGATGAAATCCGACCCCCGCAATCCTGCGGCAGCCAAGGCTGCAGGAACAGATTTATGGGTTTCATAGGTGAGGCGCGCGCGCTCTAGCGCATCATTACTCAGAGCCTCAATCTGCGGCCTTTCTCCCTGCCCTGTGAGCCACTCCGCAACCTTTTCAAATTCAGGGTCATAAACAGGCGTATACAGAATGCGATGGATCGTGGTGGCAGGCACCCCGCGCATGCGCAGAACGCTCGCGGCCTTATTTGTGGGGGCAAGGATTGCAGCCGACCTGCGGTCTTTTCGGCGGCGCGGCTCGAAATCACCTGTGATCAGGTCAACCCCTGCGGACTCAAGGCCTTTGACTAAGGCCGATAGCAGCATCGTTTTCCCAGACCCTGCTTTTCCCGTTATCGCCAGAACGCCAGATTGGACATCTGATATTGGGGCGATCGTCTCGGCTTCAATATCCACACCATGCCCCGCCAACATTGCGGCAACACTATCAAAGGCCTCGGCCTGATCAGAGGAGAAGGTTAACGCAGACATGGGCGCACCCTAACGCCCCAGATGCCCCCCTTCCACGCCAAAAACACCGCTTCAGACAAGTTAACTAAAATTCATAGAAAGTGTTTTTCAAATTTTGGGTTTTTATTCATCTTGGCACGGAATTTGCGGCACCAGAGCGCCACCAGGAAAAGCTTGTCTGAATACGGCTCAAAGTGCGCTTGTCCGATGTCATTAGCGTGGTACTAAAGACCTTAGAAGTGATCGCACGCGCCTTCAAGAATTACGAAAATCGTCAAGACATCACAAAGGGACGCGAGTTCGCGCTGTGGCTATCCTACACGGCTTATGAACTCACCTAGCGCAGAGTCGATCCCGTGCTCATGTAAAATCTACACAAAGTTGAGGACGCAGATTAGGCAACGCCCAACTGAACAGCCAACACCGCTGCGCAATCGCCTGATTTAATCAGGCCAGGTGCATGGCGGGCCACTAGCAAACCATCACGCTTGGCCAGGAGGCCGAGCGGGGGTTTGCCTGTGGCCTCAAGAGGCCAAATACGGGCAACAAGATCGCCCGCGCGCAGGCTCGCGCCCAAATCAACAACGGGTTCATAAAGCCCATTCGTATCGGCGAAGGTAAAGCAATCTGCATCAGGCATATCTAACAGGCTGCTTGGTGCCTCTTCGACCTTGCCCTGTAAAACGCCCAAATGCACCAGAAAATTACGTGCCCCGCGCTTGGCGATATCGACCGTTTCCGTGCGCGCCATCCCTGCGCCACCAAGCTCGGTCGTCACGAAGGTTTTCCCTGCGCGCTCAACCGCGCCATCAAACATACCCGTGTCATCAATCTCGAGCATTTTTACAGTGTAGGGTGCGCCAAAGGCGCGGGCGGCCTGCGCACAAGCCTGATCTTGGGCCGCATCGGGCAAGACATGGCTTGCAGCAAAGGGCAGAAAGTCCAACGTCTTGCCGCCCGAGTGGAAATCCAAAACCGCATCAACCTGCGGAAGGAGTTCATCATTGAGATAGGCCGCGATTTTCTGCGTAACTGTCCCGCGCACATTTCCAGGAAAGGCGCGGTTCATATTGCCTTGATCAATCGGCGAAGTGCGGCTTGCCGACAAAAAGGCGGGCGTATTCATCTGCGGCAAAATGATTACTCGCCCCGCGACATCAGACGCCTCAAGCGAATAGGCCAAATCATGCAGGGCAATCGGCCCTTCATATTCATCCCCATGATTGCCGCCCGTCAACAGCACGGTCGGACCATCCCCATTGCCGATTACGCATATCGGGATCATCACATGGCCCCATGCACTGTCATCGCGGCTATGGGGCAGGCGCAAATGACCATGCGCCTTACCCATGCAATCAAGGGCAATGGTTGGGGTCATTTCACAAATACCTCACGTGGCAAGTTGGACAGGCATTCAACACCTGTCTCGGTGATCAGGATCGGCTCAGTGATTTCAAGCCCGCCATCATCCAACCACAAAGCAGGCATAAAATGGAAGGTCATTCCCGGTTTTAGAACGGAACGATCCCCGCGCCGAAAGCTCATTGTGCGTTCGCCCCAGTCAGGAGGATAGCTTAGACCAATCGCATAGCCACAGCGGCTGTCTTTCTCGAAACCCATTTCATTGAGCTTTTTGTTAAAGGCATTCGCAATATCTTCGCAGAAATTTCCAGGCTTTGCTTGCTCAAGGCCTGCATGGATTGCCTCGACCACCGCCTCTTCGGCACGGCGATATTTTTCAGGCGGCTCGCCCAAGAATAGCGTTCGCGATTGGGGGCAATGATAGCGGCGATAACAGCCTGCGATTTCAAAAAAGGTCGCTTCGCCCGCGGCCATAGGTTTGTCATCCCATGTCAAGTGGGGAGCAGTTGCATCCACGCCTGAGGGGGTTAAGGGCACAATGGCAGGGTAATCGCCCCAATGACCATCCGCACCTAAGATGCTCGTGCGGCTGATCTCGGCGACAAGTGCGTTTTTCGGCATGCCTGGCTCGGCCGTTTCGCGGATAACTTTGTGCATCCGCTCCACGATCTTTGCAGCGCGGCGCATATAGGTGATTTCCTGCTCGGATTTGACCGCGCGCTGCCAATTGACCAAACTTGTGCTGTCCACGAATTCAGCATCAGGCAGCCCTTTGATCAAAGCCGCATAGGCAGCAGCGGAAAAATAGTAATTATCCATCTCAACGCCAATGCACCCTCGCACGCCGCCATGATCATGGATCAGGCTCGCAAGGGTTTCATGCGGGTGTTTTTCTGGGTTTTGAACATAGGTGTCATCATAGCCAACCACAGCGTCATCTGACATCCAGACTGTGCGTAAAGCACCCAATCCATCCATCGCGCGGCCCCACCAAATCGGCTCGCCTTTATGGCCCAAAAGCACCGCTTGATGGACATAAAATGACCAACCGTCATAGCCCGTCAACCACGCCATATTGGACGGGTCAGTTACAATGATGAAATCCAAATTTCGCGCAGCCATCTCGGCGCGCGTGCGCGCAATACGCGCCTGATATTCTTCGGTCGGGAAGTTATGAATGCGAGAAATCATCTGCCGCCTCCTGTTGGTGGACCAAGTTTTCGATAATTCAGCGCCCACCGCTTCCCGCTTCGCGTCATTGCTTGCACCAAAAACGTCGCTTGCGCCAATCACAGTGTCTGGTCTGTGATCCATGACCGCGCCGCAAGGCATAGCACCGGGGCGGATTTTCCCCTAAGATTGGAACAAACGTACCAAAACACATGACAAAGGACAAAGCCAATGCTTACCAATGATCAGCTGTCGAAGTGGGATCGCGACAGCTTCATGCACCCTTCAACACATCTTGCCCAGCATGCCCGCGGCGAAAGCCCCAATCGGATCGTGCAAACCGCAAGCGGCTGTCACATCACCGATCGCGATGGAAATCGTTTTTTGGACGCATTTGCAGGGCTTTACTGCGTGAATATCGGCTATGGCCGTCAAGAAGTGGCCGAGGCCATTGCAGAGCAAGCCCGCGAATTAGCATATTACCATGCCTATGTGGGCCATGGCACTGAGGCCTCAATCACGCTTGCACAGATGGTCATAGATCGCGCGCCTGACCATATGTCAAAGGTCTACTTTGGGCTTGGTGGGTCAGATGCCAATGAAACCAACATCAAACTGGTTTGGTATTACAACAACATCCGTGGGTTGCCGCAGAAGAAAAAGATCATCTCACGCTGGCGCGGCTATCACGGCTCGGGCCTGATGTCGGGATCCCTGACAGGGTTGAGCCTGTTCCATCAAAAATTCGACCTGCCTCTTGATGCGGTCTTGCACACAACCAGCCCCTATTACTTCCGCCGTGATGACCTCAGCCTCTCCGAAGCGGAATTCTCCACCAAATGCGCCGCTGATCTCGAGGAATTGATCTCGCGCGAAGGTGCAGACACAATCGCGGCCTTCATCGCAGAACCATTGCTGGGAACAGGCGGGATTGTGCCGCCGCCCACAGGGTATTGGGAGGCAATCCAACCCGTTCTGCAGAAGCATGACATCTTGTTGATTGCAGATGAGGTGGTCACGGGCTTTGGCCGCATGGGATCAATGTTTGGATCGCCACATTATGGCATCATACCGGACATCATGACCATCGCCAAGGGCTTAACCTCGGCCTATGCTCCGCTCTCAGGATCCATTATTTCCAGCAAAGTTTGGAAGGTTCTTGAGGATGGCACCGATGAATTCGGCCCCTTGGGGCATGGTTGGACATATTCCGCCCACCCCATCGGCGCGGCGGCAGGTGTTGCCAATCTCAAACTTTTGGACAGCCTGAATTTGGTTGAGAATGCCCGCGACACGGGCGCCTATTTCAACCAAGCCATGCGCACCGCCCTTGCTGAGCATGCCCAAGTGGGCGAGGTGCGTGGTGATGGGATGCTATGCGCGGTAGAATTGGTTGAGGATCGCGACACTCGCACCTTCTTTGACCCCGCCAAAAAGATTACCCCCCAGATTGTCGCCGAAATGGCGCGGCGCGGGGTGATTGCACGGGCCATGCCACAGGGCGATATCATTGGCTATGCGCCACCGCTATGCCTCAGCCGCGAGGAAGCGGATACTGTCGTCAGCGTGACGGCCGAGGCAATCAAAGAGGTTTTGGAACGACGTTAAATGAGGTCAACGCAACTTGGCCCCATTTCAACTCCATAATTTCTCAGAAAACAGGAGCTCTTAGCAGTATCACAGAATAGCTGCCCTCAAGCGTTGTAACTTTAAAAAACCGAGTTCCCTCAAGACCATTTGTCACTGCATTTTATCAGCATCAAAATACTCTTGAGAGACCTACACGCTCTTTTTGCTAACTTTTAGACGGACACGATTTGTGGCTTCTTTGGTGCCGTCATGATCTGTGCCAAACCAAACGTCTAATGGAACCTCCATAGTTCCATAGTTACATTCAAAATACCTATGATGTAACTGATGATGGAAGTCCGCCGAGTCGAGTAACGTCGTCTTTTTAGCCAGAATTTTTTCAAAACCAGAATGTGAAAAAGCCGGGCCAAGCGACGTCATAAATAGATGAACAAAGACTATAGCGGGTTCGGACGGTATCACAAAATGTATCAATACTGACGATTGATAAATTAAGTTTTCGATTGGATGCATTGAAATGCCAGACCATGGACCGGTGTGCACGTTCCTATGATGGGTACTGTGGACATGCTTGTACAAGAAGGGATGATGCAGCAACCGATGGATAAAATAAAAGTGAC
>Ga0255780_10000160_pt1 | contig 63988 bp, 39 predicted proteins | sample 071ome_32_FD_179978 | JGI IMG/M metagenome (GOLD analysis project Ga0255780, IMG submission 179978) | Coastal salt marsh microbial communities from the Groves Creek Marsh, Skidaway Island, Georgia - 071405AT metaG (version 2) | ecosystem: Environmental > Aquatic > Marine > Intertidal zone >... | reverse complement strand
CGGCGGCGTCTCGAGGGAGGGACTCTTTTCGCGCGAACAGACGGAGGGTGCGACTCGCGCGTTCGATCGGTCGGTCGGGTCGGTCGGTCGCGTCGGCGTCGACGGGGGCGGCGAAAAAAAAAGCGCGAGAATTACGCGGGTCGAGCGATCGGTCGCGTCGGCGGGAAACCGTCGGTGGTTCGGCTTGCTTCCCGCGGTCGGGGCGGATGTCGACGCGGTGGAGGATGAGAGGCGCCGGGCGGCGTCGAACGACGGGCGCGTCGAACGCGTGGGTGTCGTCGCTCGTGGCGGCGTGCGCCGTCGTCGGGGCGTTGGCGTCGAGCGGTAGCGATTGGACGTCGTTTGATGATACCGCGGCGGCGACGGAGATTGTTCCGGGGGCGCCCGCGGTGTCGCTCGCGCTCGCGCGGCGCGGGGAGGCGTACTTTTACTTTGACGTGACGTCGCAGTACGATCCGGATTTCGTGGTGGAGTTGGAGAGAACGAGCGGGATTCCGACGCCGGTTTTGAAAATTAATGCAACGGCGAACGGTGATCGCGTGATGGGTCACGAGGTTGAGGATGGGAATCGTCTGTGGATGAGTTTTGATAGGGAAGAGATGGGTCACATGGCGGATTATCAATCGCTCAAGGTTGTCGGCGCCACAGCCGGGAGGTATCGATTTAGAGTGTACAACGCGCCGGAGCTGTCGAAACAGACTGGATCAGAGACGTACTCCGTAGACGCGGCGTACACGCTCAGAGTGAGATCGACAGATGACGGAACGAGCCCGGCTCCCCTTTGCCCGTGGGACTGCGGGAATAGAGGCGTCTGCCTGCGCACGGGCTTGACGACGGGGGACAACGCGAAATGCGAATGTTCCGATGCCGTCCTGTCTGACGGCGTTTCCGTGGCTTACGGTCCGAGTTGTCGCGATAGATTCGTGTCTTTTGGTGACATTGCGCGATCACAGCTCTTGGAAGTTCCCGCGGGCTCGTTGCTCGTGACGAGAGCAAGCCTGATCGAAGACCTTGATCGCGCTGACAGCCGTGGAGTCGAAATTACCATCGAATGGCAGAGTGAGAGCGGGGGAGAACTCTTTTTATTGGTTAATTTTGGCAGCGCGCCGACTCTGGACGATTCAGACTACGCGTACACTGGATTACTCGAGGGTGGTTACAGCTCTGTCAGATTTTCACCCGATCAGATCGAATCGCGAGGCGGCGGAGACGTGTACGTCGGAGTGTTCAACAAGAGATTCTCTAAGGACGGCACGGCGAAGATTAGGATCAGCATTGACACGGCGAGCTCGCGCTGGGACTCAAAGTCTCCGACGGTTTTATCGATGGCGATTGTTCTCTTTGTAAGCTTGACCATTTGCGTAGTCGTCACTTTTGTCAAGAGATACTTTTGGCGACGATACGTGAGACAGTTGAGAATGCAAAGGGTCTTCGCTCAGGTCGATGAACAGCATGGTCGTCGGGGATCGCAAGTCGGGACACCGCCGAGTGTCATAACCTCTCTTCAAGTGATCAAGTTCGACGCCGAACAGGCGGAGGAATTGAAGCGACAGGGCGAAGAGCCGACGTGCACAATCTGCTTGGAGGACTACAACGACGGCGACGCATTACGACGAATGCCACACTGTCGTCACTTGTTCCATCAAGAGTGCGCAGACCTTTGGTTGAGGTCGTCGCAAACTTGTCCAAATTGTCGAGCGTCGGTTCTCCCGTGGAACGAAGGTGTCGCGGCTGCAAACGCCGCACAAAGTCAACGCGTGGACGAGGCGCCGTCTACGTCGTCAGACGGATCGCCGACGCGTCCATCGCACATCGAGCTGTCAACCATGGGCCCAACGGATGGTAGACAAGTCATCGTCGTGCAGCTTCCGTACACCGAAGCGAGTCAACACGATGCGGGACCATCGAACCCATCCCACGCAAGCGTTTGAGTGGGGCAATAACGTGACGTGAGTATTTGTTTTTCATTGAATTTTTGGTTTTGTAATAAACTGTAATTTGTATTTTTGAGCTTGGATATTCTATACAACCATCAAAGCGACGTCAAGCTACGAAATGCCGTTTTCAATCGGTGAAAGACGCCGCGTCTCTTTGCGCGCTTCTTCTTTTGATTATCCTTTGGCGCGACCCACTCGTGTTCGGAGACGTCTTGGAGCGTAATGCGAGTCGCTGGGTCGGGATCGAGCATCATCTGAATGAGATTGCGCGCCGCATATGACACGTGCACCGTGAATGGTATCATGTTCCCTTTGGAGACGTTTTGAAGCGTTGTTTTCACGTTGTTCGGTCTCTGTGGATCTTGAAACGGGTATCTTCCCGTGAGCATAATGTAGAGCATCACTCCGCTGGCCCAGACGTCCACGGCTTTCGCGTCGTATCTCGTTTCGACGGCGTTTCCGTCGTCATCGCTCTTCGCCAATAGCTCCGGCGCCATATAATCGGGCGTCCCGATCGCGCGCGTCTTCGCGCTCTCCACACCCTTGGCCAAACCAAAATCAATCAATTTTAAGTTTCCATCCGCGCACACGATGACGTTTTCCGGCTTTACGTCTCGATGACAAAACCCGTTATCGTGAATCATCCTCAACGCCTCCACGAGCTGCGAAAACAACTCGCGCGCCCGCTCCTCCTCCAACTTCCCACCCGAACCGTTAATCAGATCCAACACGTCCACTCCCTTTGCCAACTCCCAAATCAGCACCAACGCCTCGCCGTGACTCAAAACGTTTAATAATCGCACCACCCGCGTCCCGGCGCTCTTTTTCCCAATCTTCGTCGCGTACTTGATTTCCCGTTTCACCGCTTCGAGCGGAATCCGAACCCTTCGTCCATCGCGCGCGCCGCCTTCCGCGCCGACGCCCTCGACCATCATGACTTTGAGCGCCACCTCCGTCTCGAGCGCCCTGTCGTATCCTCGATACACCACAGCCGTGCCTCCTCGATTGATTTCCTCCTTGACGACGTACCGCCCGTTTCCAATCTCGTCCCCGGGTTCCACCGCCGTCATTCGTCGCCGCGTCGTCGTCGTCGTCGTCGTCGAAGAGTTCATTCGCTCGTCCGGTCGCTCGTTCGCGCGTCGACGAGTCCCTCGACCGATCGAAACGTCGCGTCGCTTCGTATTTTCCGAGACGAGTCGTCTCGGATACGTCCGATGTTATGTGCTAAGTACTTATGTGTAAACAGTACGATAAGTTTAGATACATAGGTCTAGGATTTCCAGAGTATCGGTTTTGTACCGGTGTGCCCGAATCGCCCGCGAGAATCGGCGATTCTCTCGCGCGCGAGAGAGAGAGACGCGCGTCATCGCGAGACGGTGCGCGCGCGCGCGTTCTTTTGAGTCTTTCCGTCGTCGTTCGAGCGGCTTCGTAAACGCGCGCGCGTGAGTGAGTGAGTGTGAGTTGAAGAATGCGCGACGCGGTGTACGGCGCGGATGATGAATCCTTCGGGGACGCCGAGACGACGGTGGGCGCACCGGATGCGACGGCGGTGATCGTGGACGGTATGCCGACGACGTTGCCGAGTGAGCGTAAACCCGCGGAGTCAACGACGTCGACGAGGACGCGCGCGGCGACGACGAGCGGAGAGTCGCCCGTGGCGGGGCCGAGGTTGGTGAGCGCGACGACGTTCGCGACGCCGCCCGCGGAAGGAATACCGGTGAGTGGACGGCCTGGACAAGGAGCGACGTTTGTGACGACACCAACGGGTGTGTTTGCGTTCTCTGGGGCGCTTTGGGACGATCAATCGGTGCGAGAGACGATGGAGCGTGAGTTTGCGAGAGAATTGGGCGACGAGGAGGGTGCCTTTGCGTTGGATTTGGAACAGTTTGTCATGGCGCGGCAGTTGAGCAAGATTGTGCGGTTGTTTGCGCTCATAGACGTCGTCATGTGCGTGCTCTACGCGCTCTCAGGTGCAGATTACATTGCCATTCTATTGTTTGGGCCGCTGGGCGGTTTCATCGGCGCGCGAATGTACAATCCAAGTCTCACGTGCTGGTACTTGTTGTTCTGCTGCTTGGGAATCGCTTGGAGAGTGAGCGATTTCATCTTGGTGAAGGAAGTGACGCCGAGGATATTAGCACTCGTCACACTCGTGCTCTCCGTTTATATTACTAGGTTGGTCGCTCGGTTTTGGGGTCTTATTCGCCTCATGTCTCGAGAAGTGCAGACGCTGCTAAGACAGTTAGATTACGCCCATCCGGCCCCAGTAATCTGATGACTAGTGCTGCTGTATGCTATTCGCTCTTCTTTCAGGCTTGTACATCGCCAGACATAGTTAGACAGACTGTGAATTTCAATGTGCATTAAACTCGACTCGGCTTGGGCGCTAATAAACGAACATCTGTCAACTTCCTCGACGATGATGCTGATGTTTTTTTGATTTACGCATCACCTTCCACAACGCCTTAACCTCATCCCGTGCGTTTTTCCTACCTTCGCCCCCGCAAAATTTCCGAGCGTCCCTACCTTTTGGAACCGTGCACCTACATTTTTTGCTCTTGACTGACTTTTTCACTCGTTTCAACACGAACCAGTTACGCGGACCCGACGTCTCTGACTGACCGACATCAAGCTTCACCGGCGACGCCTGGTCCAACAGCTGGGCGTACATCTTAGTATTTTCAATCCATCCGTGGGCGCAAAAGGTATCCATCCACCACCTTCGTGACTTGAACCCATCCGTTTCTCCGCTCAAAACCGCGGTCCCGTCTAAAGTGGTGCGCGCCGCAAACACCATTGTCGCCCCTAATTTCGCCACACGAGTCGCCTCGTTCAACACTGGATCGACATTTCTAGGTATAACCGGAAGCCCAATCTTCCCGAACGGTTCGATCGCAATCAGATAATCGAAGTGATTACTCCGATACGGAAGCTTTGTCAAATGCGCGACTTGCGCCGCTCCGCTCGCGAGCAACGTTCCCGCTTGATTACGCACATTTGCGATTCGCGGATCCACACCGACGACATCGCACGCCCCTTCTTCTCTGAGAAACGTCAGCAATTTTCCATTTCCGCTCGCCAGCTCTAATCCCTTTGGTTTTCGTCCGAGAGCCCCGCCTTTACGAAACTTGTCGCTCTTGAAAAAATCGCCAAACGCGTCGCAATATGCGCATAAACTCTCTACCTCCTCGGACGAAATCTCAGCCACCTCTTGCGCCGCGCCGAAATCCCATCCATCAAACCATCCTGAGAGCCACGACGCCGCGGGCGGCGACGGTGGCGCGAACCGTCGTATCCCTTCGTCATCTATGAAGGATGGGCCACGACTGTCGCCAGAGTATTCAAACGAAATCACCGCGACGAACGCGCCGAACGCGAGGAGAATCAGCGCGGAGGGTCTGCACGCCCTCGACCGGGTTCGTCGAATCGTCACCGCCATGTCCGGCGCGGTACGATCGAGGTCGGGTCCAGCGTCTGGTTATGTCGTTCGTCGAGCGATCCGTCCAACTGAAAACGCCACAGTTGCGCTCGCGAAATGAAAGCCTCGCGACCGAACTCTTGGGACTTTAGAACTGCGGTGTTCGCGGCTTTGTGCGCAACCTCGCTCGCGTGCGGCGTCGCGACGACGTTTGCCGTCGTCGCGCCGGCGTTCATACGCCAACGCGCCGATGATGCGCTGCGCGTGTGCGTCGTTTCGTCCATGATGGCACTCTGTTATCGAATCTTGTACACGTTGACGCCAGCTTTAAAACGACGAGACGCTGCGGCGCTTCGAACGGAAGTGTCGAAATGCGTGGCATCGAATGGTTTTCAATACATTGTGTACGGGTCGATCGTTTTGGCCATGCCACGGGGCACGAGCAACGCCCCGGCGTTGGCGCCGTTTTGCATCTTGTCGGCGTATCAGCTCGCGACCACTGCATCAAAATTATACGGCGACGACGATGGTAAGGGGTACTGGAGCAAGCTCGGAATGGGAAGAGTCTTTCAGCAAATGCAAGCGAACATGGAGCTCGCGCTCGCCATCTGCGCGACGATTGAGATTTCACTTTTAACACCGATGCTGTTGGATTTATTTTCATCAAGAAGACGCTCGGTGACTCGCGTCCTCGCGTACATTTCGTGGTTGCGTTCGAGGTACCACTGCAAAGACAACACGATTTATAGAATCAAGTACACGAGGTTCGACACCGCGCACTATCACAGAGACGTGTGGTCGATGCTGGATGAGAAATTAGTATCCAAAGTTCCAGCGCTTCGTAGAATGTTCGCGCCCGTCTCAACGTGGTTTTGTAGCGCGCGTTAGCGGACGATTTAGCAACTATAGCGCGTGTATTGTCATAGCATTGTACGTACTACCTCTTCTAAGCTTGCTTAATAACGTGGCGGCACTTTGCATGCGCCAATCTCAGCCTTGGCTGCGTCAAATCCCGGGAACATTGGGAAGTTTGGCGAAATGCCCGTCTGATCGATATCGACGAGACCGGGCGTTACATACTTACCCACGGTGAGGACCATGCCGCTCAGGTCGCTCAATTCGTAGACACTCTGAATGAGACCCTTGCCGTAAGTCTTGCTGCCGACGACAGTGGCTCGACAGTTATCCTTCAAGGCGCCGGTGAGAATTTCACTCGCCGACGCACTTCTACCGTTGACAAAGACGACGAGAGGAACCTCAGTGTCCACGAGTGGGGCGCTTGTAGACGACGTGATCGCCTTAAGTTTCGTTGGAAGCTCAGAGTTTGATCCGTTTCTCACCGTCTTCGTCGCCGAGACGTCAGTGTCTCGCTTCACGCCACCAGCGACGACTCTGCCTTCGGTGTACGCGATGGTGGAATCGGGAGGCAAAAACAACCTCGCAATCTCAACACCAGCCTGCACTAAGCCACCAGGGTTATCTCGAAGGTCCAGGATGTACGAATCCGCGCCTTGCTTTCTCAAGTCTTTGATTGCCTGCGCAATGTCTCGTTCAGCGAGTGAGTTGAACTCACGAAGGCGAATGTACCCGACGTGGCCACCCTCTAATCGCATGCTCACAGGGCTCGAGGGCGCAGAATAACCGTCATCGCGTTCTAGAGAGAGCGTCATCGGTGCGTCTACATCTTTTCTCGAGATGGTCAAGTCGACCTTCTTTCCGTTCGCCTCCTGGATGAGGGACGAAACCTGGAAAGCACTCAAACCTTTCACGGATGCACCGTTTACGGCGACGATGACGTCGTCTTGCACGACACCAGCCTTCATCGCGCTCGAATCGAGCACGAGTCCGAGCACTTTAATCTTCTCAGGATCGTCGGAATCCTCCGAGATGTTCAGACCGACTCCCGTGATGTCGTACTTCAACATGGAAGTAAACTGGTCCGGCTCAATGAACCTCGTAAACCGATCCCCGAGCGTCCCGAGCATCTCTCGGATCATATCATACGCCTGCTCTCTAGTCTTTGGTGGGTTTGTATCGTGCTCCGCTCTGATGGCTTCCCACGCCGCGCGATCAAACCCGTCGGACTCTGACTTGCGCGCCGGTAGAAAGTTGTCAAAGACGAGCTCCCACGCCTCGTCCAAAATCATCTGATCCGTCGCCCCTTCCGCCTGGAGCGCCGCCTCGGCTTCCGCAGTCTCCGCGATGAGTTCCGTCCGCGCGCTCTCCTCTCTCGCACCTTCCGTCCGCCTCGCCTCGGCGATCAAAGGCGTTCCAAAGACGACTCCTGCAGCGCACGCCGCCGCGCACGCCGAAATCGCGCACGCCCGCGTCGCTCCCGCCATCCATCCACCGTTCCCGCCGATTCCCGCCGCCGATGATTCCCCACCGCACGAAGTCACCGACGCGCGCTCCGTCGACGCCCGCAGCGTCGTCCCACCGCGCGCGCGGTCACGTCTAAACCTCTGCCCGCCGCGCTCGGGTTCTCTCGACCCTCGCATCGCCGCCGCTGCCGCCGACACGCGCGCCGCCGCCGCCGTCGTCGTCGTCATCGTCGTCCGCGGTCCGCCATCGCGCCATCCCCCCGTCGTCGGTCGCATCGTCGTCATCTTCTCACCGACGCCGTGTGACGCTTGACCTGAACGTTCGCTCAACAAACGACTAACGGCATCCTCATTTTCTGCATTTTCTATTTTGATGAATATTGATGAATTGGTCCCGATTTGAATTGAGTCTAGGTTGTTGAAGTTTAGAAGCGTTGAGCTTTGTCTACGTAGGTGTTGAAAATTTTAAGTTAACTCTCACTACGGTACCGGTAGTAGTGTTTTTTGTTTGTCGCTCGTCACTTGCGATTATTTCGCCATTGGAAAAACCCGCAATCGCACTCTGGATTCGTCTTCGGGCCCGCAGGTCGCGGGCAACAGAAGAATACTCTACCAAAGTTTGCGTTGTCTTTTTGCTTTACAGTGCGAACCTTGCACGTTTCGCCGTGACGACATTTTGGGAGAGCCAATTTAGCAAACGTGTTTGTCCACGCGGCGCTCGCCTCTTGTTGTGTCATCTTCGGTGTCCGGGATTCTTCCGAGGGAGCCACGACGACGGGTGATGGATTGTCATCACCAGTGTGATCGCCTTGTGACGCCAACTTTTTCGATTTCACTGCGAAAAAGTTCTTCATCGTGACTTCAGGGGCTTTTTTCCGCTTTGGTTTGCAGACGTACGTCGCCATTTTCACTTTTTCTTGTTCAGGTTCACCAACCGCATGACTTGCAGGTGTTTCTACTGAAGAATTCTGTACGACGCTAAACATTTCACTCACTTTCACTTGACGGCCACGGAATATTGAAGAACACGCGAGCGGTGGCGCAACTTGATCTGGTCGTTTTTCTTTCCAAACGTCTCGATCGAGAGATAGAAAAATCGGCGCATGATCCGAACCTTCGTGTTTCTGGGCCACGCCAACTCGTCGCACACTTTTTAGCGTCTGCGATTCATCACATAGAAAGTAATCGATCCGAGAGCCGAAATTGCTCAGTTGTGCACCGCTCGCGACGTTCCAGCACGTGTACGCGTCCGTGACATCGGCATGCGCTCTTCGGAAAATGTCGGCGAGGCCGCCCTCCTGAGACAGTTGACGATTCAACCAGTCTCGCGATGGGTTCTTCGGTTCTTGACCGGCCTCGTCTTCTCGAGCGCGATCTGTACGCCAACACGGCGCGATGTTCCAGTCTCCACATATCACCACTCTACGGTTGCAGGATAAAAGACTAGAGATGCGCCATTCTAGCGCGGTGAGGAAATTGGCTTTATACTCGGCGCGCTCAGCAACTTTTTCGTCAAGTGCCGGGTCACCGAAAACTGCCGGCACGTAAACGGTGCAAAGCACAAATGTTTCAAAGTCTACCCACACGCACCGCCCCTCGCCATCCAGTGCCTTCTGTTTATCTGGTTCGTCCGAGAAAGCCGCCGCTGAGTTTGCGAATATGCTGCTACTCCCAATGCTCCCGCACACACCCTCCTCGATGGCGACGGGACACAGTTCTTTGCATCGCCAGTACACGGCGACTCCCGAATACCCCTCTTTTCCTCTCAAGCTACACACGCTATGCGTTGAATCCCACTCGCAATCATTGTCTCGTCCGACGTCGCTCACGTCCAACCGACTCGTCAACTTTGTCTCTTGAAAACACACGACGTCGCACCTCCGAGGCAGACCAGAAAGCACGCCGCCGATGGAACCGTACCCGCGACGACGTCGAACGCCGTGTTGATCCGTAGTCCTCGACGACGGGTCGTCGCGACGACACAAACTTCGTAATCCGAAGAGCCCCACGTTCCAACTCGCGATGGTCCTTTCGTCGACGCCGGCGTCGCGCCCGCTGCACGACGCGTCATTCGCGACGACGAAGGGATCGTGATCGGGGATAGCAATCTCACCGTTCGCCGCGTATGGCTCGCGCATCGCTCGCGCGACGACGCGCGGCGACGAGACGAGTTCTGAGGAGATGGGTGCCTCGTTTCCAAGTCTTCGCGTGTGGTGCGCATTAAAAGTTTTCAACCTCAAGTTTACCAAGTTGGATGCGCTAGGAGCGGTGAGTGAAAGTCTAGAATGGCAAATGTATCAATTACAAGATCAGTTTAACCCACGGCATATCGCACGCTTCGTTCTCGCAGTTTTCAACCAGGGCAAAGGTGATGTCCGCCACGGGCACTGAAAGCGAAATTTGTTGAATGTTTCTGGCGGTGGAAGAATCCGTCAAGATCAAGTGTGATGAACGCAGTTTGGACGCAATGCGAACTCCACTTCCGATTGGAGGTTCTGCGACGTTGACTTTAGGGTCTTTGCACATCACCTGGAGCATCTGCATGACGCTGCCCATGTCTACAGTCGTCGTTCCGGCCCGCTGAAGCGATTTTACCAACGCCACGAGGAACATGCGTTCATAGAAACTCGCCGCGTGAATCAACTTCATGTGTGGTCCGTCGAACATTTCACTCTGCGCCTGACGAACGTCGTCCATGGTCACCTTTTCTGTGCGCGCCTTGGCGCGAGCAGTCGCGCCAAGCGGAGACGTTTGCACCGGCTGAGCGCCCACGTTGGTCACCTTCTCAACGTTTATTCTAGCTTCAGCAACTTCTGCTGCGCGTCTGGCGAGCTCGAGAGCTCTTCTTGCATCACCATTGACAGAGGCAACCTTTCTGCATATCAAATCCAGCGTCGATGGGGCATATGCTTCGCTGCAACCTTCAACACTTTCGAGGCGCGACGTGACAATCTTCTTCAATTGTTCCCACGAATACGGTGCGAACGAGACGCGGTTGCTTCCTAGACGTGACGCAATTCTCGGAAGCATGCGCTCTGGCACGTCGAGAGTGTTGGCGATACCGATAACCACTAAGCGACTCTTCTTGTGCGTCGGCCAATCAAAAATATTGTAGAGCACGTCTTGACGGTGCGTCACCAACAGATCGAGTTCATCGACAATCAACACCGTCACGCGACCGTCGCTCCCTTTGCCGTCTTTGAATCTCTTCTCCAACACTATGCTTGCTTTATCTGGACTGAATTTTTGGCCCATGAGCTCCTCCGCAATCGTGCTGTACGCGTGCTTGGGCGTTTGAAGTCTGAGCGCGTTGAGTTCCACGTGGTTGAACTTGGGAATCATACCACCGCGTGCTTGCGAACGGAGAACGCGAATGATCTCCCGGACGGTGGCTGTTTTACCCGTACCCGGCACACCTGAGATATAAAGGCACTTACCGGTGCTATTTGATCCAGCCATGATGGCTTCATGCACAAAATCGTACACCTGCTTTCTCTCGTTCTCTCTGCATGGCAAGGTTGCCGGCGTCGACGCGAGGGAAAGAACCGCTCGCACGCCACCTAAGACTGTTGCCGGGTGCCTTCTTCCTCCTCTAGACATGGCGCTTCCGCCGAAACCGGCAATCTCGAGTTGTATGGCGGCATTCTCGGCTCGCCTTCTAGCCGTGAGCGCCGCGAGACGACCCTTCGTCGACGACGCCTTTTTCTTCTTCGAGTTCCACTCGTTATCCTCCTCTTCATTCCAATCGAGTTCGTTGTCGAACCGTTCGTCGTCGCTGAATTCGTCTTCTTCACCCCACTCTCCACGACGTTTGAACCGTTGGAACGCAGCGTCGTAGGTGTACTCGCACACGTACGCATCGTGAGATCCCTCCTCTTGGTCCCTAAACTCCTGCGGGCTGTACACCTTGGCGACCCGAAACAAGCAATCGACGGGGTTGACGTCGACTGTGTGCGTGAGAAATACCTCGCGTCTATGCTGCATGTGCGGCTGTCGACCCATGTGGGTCTCCTCTGGCAATGCGTACCATCTACCAGCGAATTGATACACGCCGTTTTCTTCCCAAATGTGTTCAATTCTAGTCAAATGAAGCCGTCCAGCCATAAACTCCGTGCACGCAGTGCGCGCGGTGCTCTCAATCGGTGGCACCGCGCTCGCTGCTTCTCCTCCACGCGTACAGAGCGGACAATGCCAATCGCTCTCGGGAACTCTTGTCATGGGCGGTTTCAGGCAACTCATGTGCCAGCCGCGAAGACACGTGTCGCACTCGAGCATGATTTTATCCGCATCTGGCGCTTCACCACACACCGCACATGGTACATCCTCATCTTCCTCAAAGTCGACCGTCTTCTCGCTCACGACGTACGCGCTGTCGCCGACGGCGAATATCTCACCCTCAAGATTGACCATTTTCCAATACTTGCGCTTTGGCGGCGCCTCGGCCGTCTTCTTTTTACCCTTCTTCTTCGGCGCCGCCTGGGACGTGGAGACGATCGGATCTGCAACCACTAACGCCTTGCTCGTCACCACCGGCGCGACGACAGCCGCCTTTGCGACGCTCTCCTTGGGTTTGCCGCTCGGTTTGCTCGGTTGCGCTGGTTGCGCCGCGTGTCCCCCCTTTTGTCTCGCCGCCAACACCGCCATCATCGCCAAGCTCTTTGGCTTCTTTCCATTTTTCCCCAGCTTCTTCTTCACCCCATCGTTCGCCTTGTTCACGGCCGTCGAAGCCGCCGCGACCGCCAAAGCCGCCGTCCCGCCTTTCGGTCTCTTCACCGGCCGCGTCCCATCCTCCGTCGCGAACGTCCGCATCCGCCTTCCTCGTCCGTCCCCATTCGTCCCATCACCCGCGCTTTCGTTCGTCCCTCCCTTTGTCGCTCTGTTCGTCGTCTGCCTCGTCGTTCGTCTCGTCGTTCGTCCCTCTCCGTTCGTCGTCATGTCGCCGTCTTCCAGATTTTACTATCCAGTCGAAAACAAAATCAACCAACAGCGTCAGACGACACGACAAGACACCCCGACCCGGCGACACGACGCGAAGCGATCGATCGATCGATACACCGCCCGTTTCGAATCCCGGTCACCGCTCGCGAACGACACGACACGACACGACGCGCGACGACGACAACGACGACGACGTCTGACGCTCGAAATCAATCATCTTTTTCAAAAACAAAAGCCACGCGCAGTACATACATCCCGTGTCGATAAATACTTTTCATCGCGTAAAATATATCACAATATAAGGGTTTAGATTATTCCGTGTCACAGCTGTCACAGATTTTCAAAAAAACTCAACTGTCCAACCGTCCGCGACAGACTCTGACGCGACAGACCATGTCGACGAGCGTCGCGCGGCGACCGTCGACGAGCGTCGACGGACGTCGGTGCGCGTGTCGTCGTCGTCTTCGTCGTCGTTCAGCGTGTCGTCGGGTTCAGAGACACCGCGCGATCGATGAAGGCGAGCGGACGATGAGAATCATCGATGACGACGAGGTTGAGGAACGAGTCGCGCGCGCTGAGGATGGGTCGTCGGCGTCGTCGTCGGCGACGTCGTCGTCGACGTTGGAAGACTTCGTGGCGGCGGCGTGTGAAAGAATGGGACGACGACGGGAAGACGGCGCGGCGGTGACGAAGAGATTGAAAGAGAATTGGTTTGAGAGCGTGGAGGACGTGGAGAGCTTGGACATCGAGGACGCGGGAGCGATGGGTATTCCCGGACGGTTGTGGTTAGCCATGCGAGAGGAAGCCGAAGCGAGAAGGAGCTTAACAGCGCGAGGAGAAGAAGAGGAGGAGGACGAAGGAGAGGGAGATGCGTCGTCGGGATTGGAATCGTCGTCGACGACGTCTTGGATTGGTGGAGAGCTTCCGAGCGGTGATGCGAAAATGCCAGAGGTCAAGACGACGACGGGTAGGATTGTGGCGCTCGCCGACGTGCGCGTCACCTCTAGAAAGCGATTGAAACCCTTTAGTCTTCGCGGTGAAGAGGTGAGCGGTGAATTACAGAGAGAACTCGATGCGGTGGTTAGGGATTTAACGAGTCGAAGAGTCGGTGGAGGCAAGGCGCCAGTTAGAGAAAGGACGGCGATGAATCACGTCACGGTGGGAAAACAATTCATGGGATGGCTCGCCAGAGAGTCCGAGTACGCCTCTGAGTTCGCCATTCTCAGCGAGACTGGCGAGGTAATTTTGAAACCTGGCGTCACATTGCGCGACGCGTTTCCCTCTCGCGAATCATCGGGTGCGAAATACGCCATCGAGTACGTCCAGTGGTTGTCGGACGAGCGCAAGATTAAATCGACGACGGAGGATTTCCAATTGCGCTCCCTCGTCGCGCTGGCGAAATGGGTGCACGATCACGTCGACGACGACGGAATCGCACCACCGTGCGTGCAGGAGCTCATTCGAGTGCAGAGGAGCGCTCGAGAGCGCGCGAAAAACGCCCCGCATGCGGCGGACGACAAGAGAAAGTGGCTCGAGTGGGATCAGTATTTGGCGCTCGTCGAGCACCTCAAACTAGAGTGCGCTCCGTTGGACGTTAACGGCAAGGCGCGCTCGGAACGAGACGTCGCGATGAGCGTCCAGAGATACTTGCTGTTTGCCATTCTCGCGTGCATTCCAGACAGACAACGCACGTTGCGAGAGCTTCAACTCAACAAGACGCTCTTCAAGGACGAATCGTCTGGATTTTGGATGGTGCGACACGGCCCGGATGACTATAAAACGGGCGGCGCCTACGGCGAGCGTCCAGCGCTCGTCATCGATTCTAGGGTGTATCCAGCCTTAGAGAGCTGGCTCGCCACGCACAGAGCCGCTCTTTCTCCCACGCACGACTTTGTCTTTTCTCGTCCAAACGGCGCCCCGTGGACGGTGAGCGAACTCAGCCGCACCTTTTCCAGAACGGCGCTTCGCGTCACCGGCCAAAAGACCAATCCTCACTTGATCCGAGACATGATCGTCACCCACGTCCGTTCACAAGGCCTCGCCAGCGACGCCGAGCTCGAAGCTCTCGCTCGTTTCATGGGTCACTCCACAGCCATGCAAAAGTCTACGTACGACAGACGCACGCAACAAGAAAAGGTCAATCCGGCGTTGAGTTTGATGGCCAACGTCAACGCCGCCAGGCGCGCTTCGTCGTCGTCGTCGTCGTCGTGAGTCACGGAACGCCCGCGAGCGATTCGAGCTCCGGTTTCCTTTTTTCCTCCTCCCTTCGCACCGTCGCGTTTGTGATGAAAACGAATCCACTTCGAGTTCGCCCCGTTCGAGTCGGTTCGCTTCGCTTCCATCAATCACCCTCGATGCGTGGTTCGATCGACCCGATGAAGTCGTGAAGATTCATTAATTAACAACCACACCGCGCGCGCCGCGCGTCACTCAGCGCCGTCGCGACGCGACCGGACGAGTCACACGGATCGCGTCATCGCAGGCGTTCGTCCGTGTTCACATCTCAACCTCGCGCGCGCGCGTCGTCGTCGTCGTCGTCGTTCGTTCGTTCGTTCGTTCATTCGTTCGAGAAGGAACGATTCGTGCGCGCGCGATTCGTTTTCGCTGATCGAACCGCGTCGCGAGCGAACCGCGGATCGAACGGATCTCGAGCGAGCGGTGTCGTGAAAGCCATCGTTGTCGCGTTCGATCGACCCTCGGCGCGAAACGAAACGAAACGAAGATGACGGCGAACGGCGTGGCGTTTTGCGCCAAGATCATGAAGGGTTACGTCGTGGAGGTGACGAAGAAGGATGGTCAAGTCATCGAGGGCGTGTTCGGGGACGACGGGCTCGTCGGTGGAGACATGACCATTCATTACGCGTGGACGAAGCGGGAAGCGGGGTCGAAGACGCGCGCGCCGAGAAGCAAACCGGTCGATTCGATGAAGTTGGCTATGAAGGACGTGGCGAGCGTGACGGCTCGCGACGTCGGGATGAGCGATTTGGCCGTTGGACCGAGCCGAATGAACGATGACTTTACAGATGGTGGTATTTCTCGTGGAGCGACCGGGGCGAACCGTGAGCTCGTCGCGTGGCAGCCGGAAGAAGGCGACAGCGCCGTCGGCATGACGCTCGAAGAGGAGGCTCGAAGAGGCGGCGCCGCCGTCGGCGGAGGCGGTGCCTGGGGCAAGAAGGCTGGCGCTTCCAAAGCGCAGTGGGATCAGTTCTCCGCGAACAAGAAGCTCTTCGGCGTCGACACCAAGTTTGACGAGTCGATGTACACGACCTCCATCGATAAATCCAAGGCGGGCATCTCTGAAGCCGAAGCGGCGCGCATCGCGTATGAGATTCAAAACCAAATCTCTGACAACCCTCACATGGCTGAGGAGCGTGGACAAAAAGACATCGCCGACTACGACGAAGAGGAGCGATACTCGTCCGTGCTTCCGAGCGGGAAACCCAGCGTCGCCGCCGCTCCGGCCAAGCCAGCCTGGGGCTCGGGCAAGGTGCCGAGCACCGTGGCGCAGCACGCGGAAAAGAGGCCAGAAGCCGCCAAGAAGGAGGAAGCCGCCAAACCGGTGGACGTTTCCAAGTCCAAGCTCAACCCGAACGCCAAGTCGTTCACTCTCAGCGCCAAGGCTACCGAATTCGTGCCTTCTTTCAAGAAGAGCCCGGCGGTCGCTCCGCAGACAGCCATGCCCCAAATGGTCATGTACCCTGGCTACCCACAAATGCAAGGCCAGATGATGTACATGCCGCACATGGGGCAAATGGGCATGGGGATGCCGCCTCAAATGCGCGGTATGATGCCGGGCATGCCGCCGCAGGGTCAACAGGGTGCCCGTCCGCCTCAAGAGCCGAAGGGCAAGTGAAGGTGAAGAGACGCGTCGTATTGCTGGCAATTCGATTCTTCAGCGCGCCGATATCGCGGCTCTTCACCCCTAGACACACCTACCTGATATATTTGCGTCGCCACGGCGCGCGTGAACTCGGCTTGTCAGTGAATAAACGACGAACGTACAAATATCTTTCTCCCCCAATCTCCCCTGTTTCAGACGCGCGGGTAGTTAGTCGCCTTGGTCCGCGTTCGTTGCCCGCACTCTCACCCTCGCGCTTCGACATCTCGAGATGCGGGCCGTCGCGTCGACGCTCAGTAAAGCCTTTGTTTCTTCGCTCGCTCGACCTCACCCGGCGGCGCGCGGCTTTTCCTCGTCGCGCGCGCGCGCCTTCGGGTATCGCGCCGCCGGTCCCGATTCTAACGACATTCACAACCTGGACGGACAATACGACAGCGCAGCGGCGCCGTACGTGCGAGTGAGACGAGTGAGCGAGGACGAGGTGCGCGCGTTAGAAGACATTCTCCTCTCGCTCGGTGCGACGAGCGTGAGCACGGTGGACGCCGACAAGGGAACGGAAAACGAAAAGGAAATATTCTCTGCAAACACTTTTGAGGAAGCCGCATCGGACGATGTCGCGTCGCGCGTGTGGTCCTCGTGCGATATGACGGCGTATTTCCCGTCGCATGAAGTTGCACGCGAGTCCATCGCTGCCGCAGAGGAAATTTTAGGGGAGCGCTTTGATGTTAGCTACGAGACGAGTAAGGCGAATGACTGGGTGCAGGTTGTGAAGGATTCCTTTACGCCGACGAAAATTGCAGACGGTCTCTTCATCGTGCCAGACTGGTGCGATAACGTGGATACAAACGCCGTGAATATTGTACTTGAACCGGGGATAGCGTTTGGAACCGGGGAACATCCGACGACGAGGCTTTGTTTGAGATGGTTAAAGGAGACGCTCGCGAGGAGAGGCACGACTGAGCTCGTCGTCGATTTTGGATGCGGTTCGGGTGTGCTGGCCATCGGTGCTCTGGTGATGGGAGCGAAACGTGCGGTTGGAGTGGATCTTGCTGAGCAAGCCGTGCAGAGTACTATGGAGAACGCCAGTTTGAACGGCGTTGCTGACCGCATCATCGCCTATCGCGGTGACGGCACTGATCCCGGCACCCCTGGTGCCGACGGACAAGCCGACCTCGTCGTGGCGAATATTTTAATCGGTCCAGTGCTCGATTTGGAAGAGTTACTGGCTGGTTACTGTAAAACCGGCGGTGAAATCGCATTGAGTGGTATTTTATACGGCGAACAGAGCGATTCAGTCGTCGAAAGGTATCTTGTGCACTTTGACGAAATCAAAGTCGAATCTGAAGACGGTTGGGCGTGCGTGCACGGAGTACGCAACGCGGTCCCGGTCTAGTTTCTTCAAGTTGTGCACAATTTAGCGTTAGTGTCTTTTTTATTTTCGTCCCATACAACATTATAGGTGTACTGTACATGGATTTTAAGTCTATTGCAAAATTGCCCGATGAATCCGCACATCGGGTATGAATCAGTTTAAGTGCCTTGCGCCTTGTTCGCGCCGCCGCACACTTCCTCGCCCTCCTCTTCGCTCTCGTCGCCGAGTTGCAGCGCATCAGATTGCACAGCATTCTTTTGCATCGAAACGGTTCCACCTTTGCTCACACTCGGAGTACCTCCAACTCTATTAAACGTCCCGGGTTCATGCAAGTTTGACTCCATGCCCGTCGCGTGAGACGGACTATCTGGACGCTTGAGATGCGTACCGTCCAACAGAGCGCGGGTATCTATCGCTGCGTTATCGCCAACGTGTTGATACGCTCCGAGATGACTACCGTACCCAGCGTTGCCGATCCCGCCGACCGCACCGTCCGTCTCACCTTCGACCTCATTAGTCATGCCGAGACCACCACTCGCAACGTAACCAGCGTTTGGATATGAAAACAGCTGTCCTCCGTGCGCACTCGAGGCGGCGCCACCCATCACATTCATCGCCATCGTCCCCCACGAGACTACACCAGGAGTTCCGATGAAGGAGGAACTGATGCCGCTTCTTCTGTGCATGTGACGCGCAATGTCTCGTCTGTGCTTGAGCTCTGTGAGTTCTGCAACCAACATCGGGTCGTTCGGGCTCGCCTTGATGGCTTCTTCCAAATCGTGGACGGCGGTACCAAAATCTCCTGTAGCTGCAGCAGCCAGCGCTCTCGCACGCAATGCCATCATGTTCGTCGGATCTCTAGAGAGAACGCGTGCCGCGAGCTCGCCCGCTCTCACAGGATCAGATCGACGAATCGCGCACGCACTCGCCTCCAACAGGCATTCAGTCTTCAATTTCGAGCTCATCTCCTTGGTATCAGACGCTTCGTCCGTATCAAACATTTCTATTTGATCGATGAATCGCAAGGCGTGTCCGTAAGCCCGCTCTGCGGTGCCAAAATTTTCTAGCGCCTTGAAAGCGTCCGCTCTCGCCTTGAGCGCGAGCGAAGCCATCAAGAGTTCGTCCCTAGGCACGTCCCACGGCTCTTGATTGTCCCACTGCGTCGGCCCAGGCATAATCAATTGTTTCGATTCAACTTCTACGCCACCACCCGCCGCTACTCCATCCGCGGCGAGCAGACTTGCCGCCGCTTTGATATCTCCGCCTTCAACCTCCTCACTATTCGCTGGACCGGTATCCGTCATACCAACCTCCACTTCTCCCAGCGACGTCGTCAACCGCTGTGCCTCGGTCGAATCCGCTGCCCGTATTTCGCGTTCACTCGATACAGCCGCCGTGTTCGAATCCGCCGCGCTATTCGCCGGCCGCTGCGGTCCGCCGTGCACCGTGCTCGAGCTCCCGGTTGCGCCTCCTCTTCCGCCCACTCGACTTCGAGTCAGCCCCACCCCCGCCCCAGATCGATTACGTTCCGGCGCCCGCGCATCCGCATCGATCACCATCGCCGCCGTATCCGTCAACATCGTCGTCCTCGCCGCGAGGACGTTTTCCCCACCTTCCGTCACGGAGTCTCTTCTTCCCCGCGCCGTTTCCGCCGCTTGAGAATTCTGAATCGAGTGCGCCGGCCCCGAGAGCGCCCCCGTCGCTCGTCCTCCTCCCGTCGCCCCTCCATCCGCCGTCACCTCCTCCCCAATCACCGTCGCGTCCTGTGGGTTTTCGATCGACGCGTTATACGCGTCCAAGTCTCGTTCATCCAACGTCCCTTCCTCCGTTCGAGTCGCGTCGTAGTCGTTCTCCAACAACCGTCCACCGTCCGCCCCGTTTATCGTTCCCGCCGCCGTCGCCATCGCCACGAGTCTCGGCGACGATCGCGTCGGCGCCGTCGTCATCGGCACGTCGTCCGCGTCGTCGGCGGCGCGCGCGTCTTCATCGTCGTCTTCGTCGTCGCGTCGTTGTTGTTGATGTTGTTGATGAAGACGACGCCCACGCGGTTGCTGCCGTTGCCCTCGCCCCGCGGCCGCCCGGCCCGATCGACCGCCGGAACCATCGCCACCGATGGTCGTCGGCGACACGCGCGTGTCCCCGTCCTCGGACGTCCCCGTCGCCGACGGCGAACGACCCGCGGCATTGGATCCGCCCACCGAGGACGCCATCGGATCGGATCGGATCGACTCGGCTCGCCTCGCCTCGCCTCGGATCGACTCGGCAAACAGTGCGGTTTAGGTCGTCCGTCCGTCCGTCCGTCGTCCGTCTCGGGGGTTTGAGACTCGACTCGACGCGCCGCTGCGTCTGGCGCTCGGAACGACTTTAGGTCTCTCACTCACTCACTCACTCACACACTTACTTACTTACCGGGTACTACTACCGGTACTACTACTACCACTACAACCACTACAACGCTACGACACCGAGTGATGAAGGTCATCCGTCGCCATCGCGCGCGAAATCGGGGCGCGGCGGGTCTCGCCGAGCGCTCGCGCCGACTGTTGGTACAACAAAAAATCAAATCCCGCGCGGAGGGACCGGATTGGTTTCAAAGCTCGCCGGTGAACGACGAAGACGAAGACGAAGACGACGCGCTCACGCGGAGGGATCGAGCGGGAAAGCACCGCGGGAAGGACTCCCGAACGCGAGCGCGCGAGCGACGCCGACGCCGCCGCCGCCGACGCCGCCGAAACTAAACCCAAAATCAAACCGGCGCGAGCCTCCTCGCGCGGGCGAGGACGCCGTCGAGTCGTCGACGAGCATGGCGTCGTCCGTCCACCCACCACCCCCGCCCGGGGTCGGTTCCATCGGTTCCGTCGTCGTCATCGTCGACACCGAACTCGTCGGACTCGTCGTCGTTCGTCCACCGCGGACCGAAGACCGCCACGCACCGCCGCCCGAGCGCGAGCCGGTGCCGGCTTCTCGAACGTCGCCACCGTCCCTCGCGCGTTTCGCCAACCGTCCGTCACCCACGCCCGCGCACTCGACGTACGTCGACGTCGATCGTCCTCGTTTCCAATCCGTCATCGTCCGTCCCTCTCGCCCGTCCGTCGTCCGAATCTGACGCCGTCGCGAGTGAACGAGCGAATCCAAACGCATCTTTCTTTTCAAAAAAAATCCAACGAAAACAAAATCGGTGCCGATCGGTGCGAAAGACGCTTCGAGCGCGCGCGTGAAACTGGATTTTCATCGATGGATTTTCATCGACTCGGGTAGACATCTCTATTCGATTCAGCTTTCGTTTGAGTCGATTCAACGAAATTCAAGGTTCACGATGAAAATAACGATGGAAATCAGGCTTTGAACGCCACGACTCAAACTGGAAAACACGGTTACGAGGGAGCTCGGGTTCGACACCGAGCGCCCGCCCTTGGGACGACGGACGAGGTCGGAGCTCCCGCCGCACCACCACGCGACGCGCGAGCCTCGCGGTGAACAAGACGCGAACGACGCTCTCTCGACGACGACGAAGACGAACAGAACATGTCCAACTGGGCGGATGATTCCGGGGATTTACCCCCGTTGAGCGTGCCGGAAGCGCCGGCGGCGGCGACGCCGGCACCGGTGACGGCGACGCCGGCGTCATCCAGCGCGGGCGCCCCGGCGGCGCCCAAGGCGAGCGGATACGTCCCGCCGCACCTGAGGAACAGACCGGCGGGAGGCGACCGCGGCGGCGGCGACCGCGGCGGCGGCGATCGAGGGGGGTTCGGTAATTTCGGTACGTTTCGCTCGACGCGCGAATCGCGACGGCGGAGACCGGGGCGAGAGGGACGGACGGACGGACGGTTGGAGCGATGGGCGGTCCAAGGCGCGCGCGCGGTGGATGGGAAAAAAAATGAGATTTCGACGAGACGCGAACGCGGTGGACGGGTGGGCGCGCGACCGAGCGAAGGGGGCGAAGGGGGCGCGAATTTGCGTCGGTGATTTTTGTTTCATCCAAACGCGCGCTCGGTCCGGCGCGCGCGCGATCGGTGGGGACCCCGCGCGTCGGCGCGCGCGGAACGGGCTGCCAGCCTCGCGCGATCGCGCGCGGCGGGGTCGCTCGCGGCGGACCGAGGCGCGCGTGATTTTGGATGGATGATGGCCGATGAGGGGGGGGTCGATTTGACGAATCGTGACTCGACGAGGAGGAAGTGAAATGATGTGGTGAACGCTCGACTGACTAGAAACGCGTTTCGCGAAATCTTAGGAGGCAGAGACAGAGCCGGCGGCGGCGGTGGATGGGACAGCGGCAGAGATAGAGGTGGGGGATGGGGCGGCGGCCGATTCTCGCGCGGTGAGGATTACAGCGGCACGTCGTTTGGTAGAAGAGACGAGCGCGGAGGAGGAGGCGGAGGATGGGACACCGGACGTTCGCGTTTCAGACGGGAAGATAACCCGTTTGAAAAGATGGAGGCTGAGGAAGCCATGGCGGCAAAGAATGATCCAGACTCGGAAGCGACCAAGATTTTCACTGGTGAAAACAGTGGCTTGGACTTTGACTTGTATGAAGACATTCCCGTCGAGACGAGCGGTCGCGACATTCCGGAACCGATCACCACTTTCCAGGATATTGATCTCGGTTCGAGCATCAACGCCAACATTAAGCGATGCAAGTTTAAGAACCCGACCCCGGTACAAAAGTACGCCATCCCAGTTTCTCTCGCTGGAAGAGACTTGATGGCGTGCGCGCAAACTGGTTCCGGTAAAACGGCGGCGTTTTGCTTCCCGATCATTGCGGGAATCCTTCGACGCGGTTTGCAAGGTGGACACATGAACCGCAAGACTTACCCGCTCGCGCTTGTGCTTTCGCCGACGCGCGAGCTTGCGAGCCAAATTCACGAAGAATCCCGCAAATTTGCTTACCAAACTGGCCTCGCGTCTTGCGTGATTTACGGCGGCGCTCCGGCGGTGGAGCAGTTCCGCGCCATGGAACGCGGTTGCGATTTGCTCATCGCAACGCCGGGTCGTCTCATCGATCTCATTGATCGTGCGAAGATTTCCCTCAGTAGAGTCGCGTACCTCGCGCTCGATGAGGCGGATCGTATGTTGGATATGGGTTTCGAGCCGCAAATTCGCCAAATTGTTGAGGAGCGCGACATGCCCCCGTGCGGCGAACGCCAAACGCTGCTCTTCTCCGCAACCTTCCCGAAGGAAATTCAGCGCATGGCGTCCGACTTTTTGGACGACTACGTCTTCCTCACCGTCGGTCGTGTTGGTTCGTCGCACGCCCTCATCACGCAGACTGTCGAGCGCGTGAATTCGTACCACGAAAAGTCTGAGATGCTCCTCGACCTCGTCGAGGCGGTGCCAGGGCTCACGCTCGTTTTTGTCGAAACTAAAAGAGGTGCTGATCAATTGGAAGATTTCCTTTACCAAAACGGTAAGCCGGCGACGAGCATCCACGGTGATCGCACTCAGCAAGAGCGCGAATCGGCGTTGCGCTCCTTCCGCGCCGGCAAGACGCCAATTCTCGTCGCGACTGACGTCGCCGCGAGAGGTTTGGATATTCCACACGTCACGCACGTCATCAACTTTGACCTTCCGTCTGATATCGACGACTACACGCACCGCATCGGTCGTACCGGCCGTGCCGGTAAGAAGGGTCAAGCCACGGCGCTCTTCCTCGAGTCCAAGGATGGCAACATCGCGCGTTCGCTCATGGAACTCATGAGCGAGGCGAACCAGGAAGTGCCAACGTGGTTAACTCAAATTGCTGGTCGTTCGTTCGGCGGCGGCGGCGGCGGTCGTCGCCGCGGTGGGGGAGGTAGTAGATTCGGAGGTAGAGATTATCGCAGCGGCGGAGGCGGAGGCGGCGGTTCTCGCTACGGAGGCGGCGGCGGCGCGGGTGGAGGGTGGGGCATGCAGTGATTCCACCGCGCCCTCTCTCAAGCCGACGCAACTAGATTACACACCATCCCATTTTAGCTCCATTCGATCGAGTTGTCACATTACTTTATTTTTCATCACACCGACTGTTACCGCCCCGCGAAGTGTCGCGCTGCTCTTTTTTATCAGCATTACACTGTATTCACGTACAAAACGCCCGGAAGTGAAAACGCTCGGTCGATCCGCCCTACTCGGCGTCACTGAACGACGCGAATCAAACTCGACGGACGTAAGGCGACGTAAGGCGACGACGACGTCGAGCGACGTAGCGCGACGCGATGAAGTTTGGACAGCTCTTCGCGCAAACGACGGCGTCGACACCGGCGAGCGTCAAGGACCAGGTGCGCGCGCACGCGTGAGAGTTGAACGAAACTGCGCCGACTCGCACACAGTGGAATATTCAATCACAGAATATTCCTCTTGTGGTCGAATACATTTGACGATTCATTACTCGAGAAAACTGTGTGGGGTCCCCCCTTGGGGAGCGGTTTTCGGAATCGAACGAATCCTCCGCGACGAGCGTTGACGACGCGCGCGGGCGGGCGGTGAGGCGCACGCGGGGGTGAGAGAAAAGGGTTCACGACGATGGATTCGCGGTGATGCGGTCGTGGACGCCGCGACGTCGGGTGTGAAGGATTTTTTTTAAAACGATTCTTCCCGCGGGTTCCTCAAGGGGAGCTGGGAGAAAGAGGCGTTGGTTGACTCGACTGAGTACTGACTGGTGTGAATAACTTTCGTCATCGCGTGCGCAGTTTTTGAATTATAAGTACCTGAAGCAAGTTTTGAAGGAGGTTCCGGTTAGCAAGGATGGGCGTCCGTCGAGAGAGTTGACGGCGGAGGAGAGAAAGTTTGCCCAGGCGGTGTCGGACGAGCTGAAAAAATTTAACAAGTTCTTCATGGATAGAGAGGAGGAGATTGTGATGAAGGAGGCGCAGTTACAACAAATTTTTGATCAGAATGAGGAGCGAATCGCCAGCGCGCTCGCGGCGGAGGCGTACAACAACGAGTGTCTGACGGCGGATACGCAGTTGTGCCAGCGTTTTGCCAATTTTCACGGCGAGCTCGTGCTGTTGGAACACTGGACCAATCTCAACTACGCGGCGTTGGTTAAGATTCTTAAGAAGCACGATAAGCGCTCCAACGTCGCATTGCGCTCTCCATTCCTAGTTAACGCTCTACAGCAGCCATTCTATAGCACCGAGGTGTTGACGGCAATGATTGGCCGCGCCGAGGAACGCTTTCGCGCCATCGAGCAAAGAATCCGCGCGAGCATCGGTGAACACGTGCCTCAGGCACACCTCGACGCTGCACCTCAAATTCCTTTGCGTGTCTCGTCGGATGGAAGCGAGATTAGCGACGATGACGATGGATACTCTATCGAGCACACCAAGGCGGCGCTTCACTGCTGGAGCGACCTAGACAAAAGCGAAGCCATCCAAAATCCCCTCGGCTTCGCCCCGATGGGTAGTCTCTGATTTTCTCGGTGCTGATCTTCCGATAACAGATCACAACATCATTATCATGCAAAATTCTTCGTAGGCACTTAATATCGCATCGTTTGTTGTAAAGCAATGTTCAAAGCAAATATGTTAACTCATCGTTGTCACTGTCATGTCTAACTTGTCCCACCTCGACGAATCGATCGTCACACCAAGCCGGGCGGGCTGCGTGCGCGCGCGTCTCAAAACTTTGAGCGGTGCCGACAACGTATATCGCGCGAGTAGATCTCGCTTTTCTAGCTCACCATCCGTCTGCAGAATGAAGAACAACTTCTTCTTCTCAGACTGTTCATCTCGTGGTAAGCACATGTCCACTGACGCAGTTATTATCGACATGGCGCCTCCTCGCGCGCCCATTCCACAACGAATCCAGCGTCGATTTGAGATGTCTCGCGTTGAAATCGCGCACACACCGAATCGAAAAGCCACGGCGGCGAGTGCCATTCAGCGCGCATGGCGAAAATTTTGTCAGAGAGGAAAAACGATGACAAGACTGGCGAGACATTTCCTGAACCTTGGATTATCTTCACCGGAGAACTACGCGGAATACGAAACCTACATCAAGCTACTGACGCGTCGCGAGACAATAACCGTATGTGCATCGCTAATGGCTCACATCGACTCGCTGGCGATCATTTCGGAATCGAGTACTGCTCGTGGGCGGGACTTGTCGGCGCGATCGGTATTGAGCTCGTACATGATTTGTCACCATCCCAACGTAGTCCTTGGCGTCGATGAGAAGGTCGATCATTCGTCAGTAGAATCTGTGCGTGAGCTCCTTTTATATTCTGCTCGAAAACTCACTCGCGCTCTTGATACGATGACGAAAGCTGCTTTGGTGGCTCGAGCCGATTCGTTGCATCCGTTGATCTCGCTGTTGATCTCACGCTACAGCGATTTTGTTCGTCACTTGACCCTCTGGAAGAAAGCGGATGCAAAGATACTGGAAGAAGATTTGATTAGTACCGCCATGTCTTTGGAGGCTTCAGTCCTTAGACTCTGTGGAGTCGCTGCTGTGCTTAGCGACGACGAGATGGATTGCGGCGACGAGACAAGAAACGTCATTCGCAATGCTGGCATAAAAGATCGCGTCATGCTCCGCTCAAAAGTCTTTGAGGTGTCCGGTAAAGAGGGCGTGGATCGGTTCGATACAGCGTTGAATGCCGTCCATGCCTACGCAGTGGAAAATGCGCCAAAGAAGTCTGAAACGCCGCCTGTCAGAGATGGCAAAAGAACGCAGAAGAATTACAATCAAAAGAGTCAAGCAACGCGGGACGCGATTGCGAAAGACAAAGTCGTCGCCGAGAGCGTGCGCCCGCGTCAACAAACTGATAACCAGGATGAAGTTCGTCCGGAAACGATGATTTTCGAAGACAGATTGCTCCACGAATTTTTGGTTGATAAAGATTGTAAGTTTGCTCTCCACGACAACAACGCGTCCTATCAAACAGAGGAACGTGCACTGAAGGATGCGCTCACAGCGAACATGAAGAAGGCGTTTTGGGATCAAGCTTACGAGTCTATATCGAACTTGGAACGATTCGACACTCAGCTCATCATGGGACATGTTTCTGAATTCAAGGACGGAGTGATTAATGACGCGCTCCGGCTGGAGTTACCCACCGATATTCTGGAAATTCTTGAGCTTAATTTGAGAGATATTGACGAAGAGAGATTATCTGCTGTAATTTCAAAGTTGCATCAATGTCCTTCCGAGGTTTACGAAGCGCTTCAAGCCGTTTTAGGCGCAGCATTCCGGTCCTTGAACTGCCTGGCTCTGACGCACGACATTGCTTCAAATTTGCAAGGTGCACAGCGCGACTTGATTCGGAGCCTCGACGCGATATCGTTAGAAGGTGGCTCTCTGAGTTCTGATGATGTTTGCCGGGCTATCACGACGTCTCTTTCTGCGTTGTTTGAGGCGCTTGAGACGACGCATTTGAGAATCTCTCTTTGGTTGGCGAATGCGAGTATGGAAGTTCTCCGCGCCGATCCTCAAGGACCACAACATGCTTTTGAACGCTTTCTGAGACGACATGAAATCTGTGAAGGCAAGCTGAATGATGCAGACCAGCTCATGCTTGCTTTGCCGCGTACGCGCGCTTGGATAGAGTGCATTTCAGCCGACTACCTACACAGCCTCGATGAGGAAATATCGGCGCTAGTTTCGAGAGATGGCGAACTCAACTTCAATCTGCGAACTGGGACGACTTGTACCGTCAAGACGGAGCAAACGGCACGAGACTTCTTACCGCCATTCAAACCCGTCCGTGCGTGCTCAGATGACGGCGTCTACCGTATCGCTTTCGTGAGATTGATCAGTTCGAGGAAGTGCCTAGTGCAAGATTTTGTACCAGAAACGTTTGAGTTTGACGAACAACGACTTCGCCTACTACAGGAGATGTTTCAACGCGTGCATCTTCTCGCGGCGTGCGCCATCTTATCAAAGCAACTCGGGGCGAATTTGGACGAGGTTGAGCAACTCGTGCGTCACATCTCATCCCTCGTGCAGATTGATACTGAGGACCATGAACTCCCAAGCTTGAGCGAAATTGCGATGACCATCAAGCAAATCCCCGCCGTCTCGCAAGAGAACACGGACACGATCGTCTCCACCCTGATGAAGCTCACCGCAGATCACGACGACAACGCCATGGCGTCATCTTTGATCCATTCAATCAAAAAGTCCATCACAATTCGACTTCTCTGCGGCTTTGATTCCCGCGGCATCGTCTCGGCTCACGTCAAGCGCGCGCTCAAATCCGCCGTCGTCGTCGCGCCCGAGATTGACGCCGTCGTCCACGCATCTTTGCAACTCATCAGAGTTCATCAAATCGCTCGCACGCCCGTGATAGCGGCGTTTACAGCGCGCCTTCTCTCGGTAGACGACGAAATTTAATAAAGTGTCGTTTCAATCCAAAACCTCAGTTCTGACGCGCATACAGTCTGACTCAGACTTGTACAATTCGGTTGTACAATCCGACCAAGCGCCCGATCGACGTACGTTAATGCGCGACGCGCGTGTGTGGTTTTCACCACCATGGTGGACGCGGGAGACGTCGAAAAGACGCAGAGCGATGTTGCGGTGCCCCACGCGAGGAGCTTGCGCGATTTGCCGTCGATGCGGAGTGCGAATGCGTCGATGCGCGCGAGGACGCAACGAATGAAATTTTCCATGAAGTCACTCAAACGGTCTATGACGCGCTCGTTCGGTACGACTAATGAGCAGAAAGCCGTCGATAAATGCTTGGTTTTACACGGTTGGAGGTCCAACATGGATGTGAGTAAGCTGCAGGCGAAGCGTTTGAGACTCTTGGCAAAGTTTAGAAAGGCGCACTGCGTAAACGGTACCCAACACGTGGACGTCGCAGCGGACGAGGCAACCATGGAGCTGATCGACGGTCCGTGGTTCTCTTGGGTCGACGATCGCGACGGATCTTTCGGTGTGAGTGAAGAAGCGCGCTGTGAAGCCTTGCGAAAAGCCTTGCACGGCGTGGCAAAGTTTGCTCTGGTGCACGGTCCGTACAAGAGTGTGGTTGGTTTCAGTCAGGGTGGCGCCATAGCGACTCTCTTGTCTATACCAGAGGTTCTCCAGGCGCTTGGTATCGAGTTTGGACATCTTTGGCAAAGTAGCGTCGTGTTCTGCGGGGCTAGCGCGTCCTTACTCGATCTCACCGAGAGGGCTCTCGGCATATCACTCGAAAACTGTAAATCTGACGTTCCCTCTCTTCACGTTTTCGGTTTTCAAGACCGTTTCAAGCCACAAGGCGAAGCTCTCATGCATCGATTCCAAACGTACAACAAGTCGGGGAAACTTATTAGACACTGTCTCTACTTTGACGGTGGCCACTCTGTACCTGCAGGTCTCGAAAAGGACTCGGGATTCCATGCAGACTTTCTGTCTTGGCTCAACGAGGTGACGTGTGGTCCTGTTCTCTTGCATCCATGCAGAGACGAAGGCGCGCTATACTCGATGCCGCAGCTCATCGAGGCATCTGATTTGGAATACGAATCCTTCAACTTTGAGACACAGCCGACAGTGCGACGGGAAGAAGCGGATTTGGCAGAGCGAGGAGAAGGAGAAGGAGGAGATGACTCAGCTGCTTCAACTTATGCGACGGCAGATTTCTTGTCGAGCCAAGCGAGCGGCACCACCAAGATATGTACCCCGAGTGGAAATGAGTTGACATTTCATACAGAACGGGCATCTCTAGCAATCTGTGACGTCAAAGGTAACGCAGATGAGCTTACCGTACCAGAACTGCTGTCAAAGACTCCTCGAGACAGTGTTCTCCTGAGAGGAATGAAATCGTCTCAAACGCCGATGACGTATGGCGACATGATAGATTTCATCAAAGGTGGTGATGGTGATTTACGTAAGATTTCCGCTTCGGCTGACTCAGTAGTCGCCTACAACGTACCGCCGGGACCGGTCGGTGCGTGTGCCTTCCTCGCCATCGCGTCTCAGTGTACTGCCGTACCTCTGGACCCGGGCATAACGGAAGAGGATGCGTACGACGCATTGACGTCTTGCAGAGTGACGCTGCTTTTACTTTTCCGAGCTTCCAACGAAGAAGCGATTGAACGAGCGGGCCAACGCGCAGGCATTCCGATCAAGTGGTACGTCATGGCTGATGACGAAAAGCCCGCGGGCTCATACGTGCCCGAGTCTCCGCAGCCTATCGGCAAGGAAAGTGCTGCACTTGAACTCCCCCGCGAATCCGTGGGCCTCCTACTCAGAACATCAGGCACGACATCAAAGTCGAAAGTCGTTCCGCTTATCGTTGGAGCATTGACATCGAATGCGGCTACTCTAGCGGCTTCACTGGAATTGAACAGTCGTGATGTTTGCATCAATGCGATGCCACTTTTCCACATCGGTGGGCTGTCTTGCTCGATTCTCGCCACGATTGCGGCCAAGTCGTCTGTCATATGCTGCATGAAATTCGACGCTGCAGCGTTCTACGACACGATCACGGGGATTGGTATCAAGCCAACGTGGTATTCTGCGGTACCGACCATCCACTTGACCGTTCTTCAATACGGCAACGCGATATCTCGCGGAGCAAAGCCAACACACGCACTGCGCTTCATTCGGTCAGGAGCGGCGGCGCTCAGCCACGCCGATGCTCAAAAACTGAACGACTTCTGGGGTGTCCCGATCATTCCGACATACAGTATGAGTGAACAGATGCCAATTTCAGGTAAGAATGTCAACCTAAACCTCGAAGATCGACCAGATACTGTTGGTCAACCACTGATGTGCTCTGTCGCGCTCGTGGCTGATGGGAACTGCCGACCGACGTCACCCTTTGGCCAACAAGGAGAGTTGATCATCAGTGGAGACAATGTTATGAGAGCTTATGAGAACGCTGAAGAAGCCAACAACAAAACATACGTGTACATTGGCGACAAAAGGTACCTGAGGACGGGAGACATCGCGCGGATGGACGGTGATGGTTTCCTCTATCTCACAGGCCGCAGCAAGGAGTTGATAAAACGTGGAGGAGAACAAGTTAGCCCCTTGAAGGTTGAGGCTGTCCTCGTACAGCATCCAGCGGTGCGTGTGGCAGTTGTATTCAGTGTACCATCAGCACTGTGGGGAGAAGAAGTTGGTGTCGCCATTGTTCTCCAAGATGATCACGTCGACGGACCAGATGAAGCAATCTTGTCAATCAAGAAGATGATGGCGACTTCAAAGGAATTGGCAAGATTTGAGATTCCGGCGCATTGGAAAGTTGTACTCGACGAAGATCTTCCGAAAACGTCAACGAAGAAATACAAGCGCGCGGGATTGGCAGATATTCTCGGCATAACAAAGAAGGTTGAGGAAAGTGTGTGCGCTTTGAAGAAGAACTCAGCCAAGCCTGCCGTAGTTTCCACTGGTTTGAGTGGTTTGCGATACTGCATGGCTGTTGGCGTCATGTTCAATCACATCGGTACCGTATGGCAAGGAGATGACGAACGCAATCCTCTGACGTATGGACCCGCGTGGTGGTCTGCGAAAGCGACAACATTTTACTTCCCCGCGACAACCTTCTTTGTTCTGGGTGGGTTCACCCTCAGCCACGCGTTACATGGTAAACCAGTCAAGAAGGGTACGTGGCTGTCGTTCTACAACTCGAGGTTCCAGACTCTGTTCCCACTGTATCTGCTCTCTCTTCTCTGCGGCCTTGTAAACGTTCTCGTGGTGTGTCGCCCAGAGACTTTCAGTGACGAATTCAGCTGGCAACCTCACAACGACACACTAACTCTCGCATCTGGGAAGCTCGCGCAATGCCAAACGAGCCCAGTCGAGATGCCCTACGGTGCATGGTTATTCATGACATTGGTCGTCTTCTGCCTTGGATTGCAAACTTGGTTCCCCTTTTGGTTACTGAGCTCGTGGTTCATGTACTATACGTGGTTCAATGGCGTGTACTACTTCATTATTCTCGTATTCCCTTTCATGCAAAACGCACTCGCACGGGTCAAGGGAGACGTCAAGGCCATACAGAAGTGGTTCATCATATATTCGGTCGGGACGTTGATGACGGCCGGTCTTTTGGGTTTTTATTACGCCTTTCCAGCCTGGGAAGAGCAAGATGAGGTTTCCAAGGCTAAAAGCTGGAAGGAAAACGCTCAAAATATTTATGCTCTATCGACAATGATGTTCCCACCGTATTGGGTTCCATGCGTCGGTTCAGGCATGGCTGCCTACTTCTGGTACGATGCAGTGCGTCCGAATGAGTCACATAAGAAACGCTTGTATGGACGTATCGCGGACGTGTTGACTCTTGCGTACTTCGCGTTCCACCTGGCGCACTTTTTTGATATCGATTGGCCGTATCCAACCAAGGTAACTGGGAAGATGTGGGAAGTGGTGCCAGAAGAACATCACAATTGGGCGACCGGTATCAAACGTTACGTGTGGTCAGTGATGATCACCCGTCTCTATGCCCCAACAATAGCCGTGTGGATTGCTCTGTTATCCATTCCAAACGGGAGCGTGACTGGAAAGCTCTTGGAATCAAACATTCTTACGAAGGTTTTGGCTCCGACGTCTTACGGTTGCTTCCTCTTCCATCAGATTATCGGCCAGTGGTACTGGTGGGCCACTCGAGGCGGTAACGATGTGTCAACAACTAACGTTGGACATAAAGGTGACTGGTCTTGGTGGGCTTACCCGAAAGAGTACTACTGGTTCTCTCCTCAGCCGCTTCCTGTTGCTTGGTACGAGTTCTTCTTTGTCGTTGGATTGGTCACGTGTTTCTCTGCGTTTGTAGACAGAGTTCTGAATGCACCTTTGACCGTGTTATGGATCAAATTTATCAACTTCTTCCAGGGAATCATATGGCCCGGATCCGTTGATATCAGCAAGAAGAAATCGGGACAAGTGTCACCAACTCAGTCTGTCCTCAGTGCCGTTGCGGCGCTCACTGGCATTGACGACAATGTCTCTCTCGATGATTCGTTCGATGAGATTGGCCTCGTCTCAGTCGGTCTCCCCGTTTTGGTCGGATTAATCAACGCCAAAGAGAACTTTGACGCCATATCGGCTCAAGATATCGCTCACTGTGCGAATTTGAAAGCCGTCGTAGAAGTGGTTGAAGCCAAAAGAAAGTTCTCAGAGGCCGCGACGGGTCTCGGGACAGCTTTGAGAGCCAATAGCAAGAAATAGCCGCAAGAAATAGGGGATAAGGATCATAGCAACCAAGTTGTAATTATACTATCTATGCTACTTAAACATGGCATCGATCGCGCGCGTGTTCGTGCGATGGATACGCGAATAAACACACCAGTCATGTGAGCATGTGCGCTTTGTTCTCTTCTAGCTGATCCCAAGTCTCCAGGTGGTTTGCCCTACGCAATTACTCTGCCCAGCCGCCTCATTCTACGGCGCAACAATGGAATCTGTCAAACGCGCGATCGCGCAAGCGCTCAATAGCGACGCGCTGCACTACGCCATCATCCCGGCAATCATCATCGTCGGCATGAACACGACGCCGAAGCCGAGCATTCTCAGTCTGTTGACGCCGATCTAAGGCACTTCTTTCTCTAGAGGCGGGTGGACAATAGCACTTTAGCAGCCGATACACGAGGCCATGTAAACGATCCAACGTTAGGTTGAACGAATCGATGACTATGCTTTTCCGATCTTTAATTACAATCTAGGCTTTGTCCTCGCGCACGCGAAGACGACGATCAAAGTCGTCCAACTCAGCCTTGGCGGAAGAACCCTCTCCCGACGTGTAAATTGCTTCTTCGACGGTGCGCTGCGAAGACGCGTTCGCAGCCGCGGCAAGTTTTGCCGCTAACCGGGGTTCAGGGCTCGCGATGCGTCGAGCCGCAAGCAATCGTGAGTTGTTTCTATCGTCAATGTCCTTGTTCTTCTTAGCGTTTCGGAGAAAACGCAAAACCGGAACGACGAAAAACATGACGCCGTACGCTTGAAGCCAAGGGAGCAAACCCTTTAAAGCCCCGGCTAGCGCGATGTAGTCTCGAGTGCGGTACATGATGTTCGGATCGTTGATCATGTTCGACAAGATGACCACGCCAACCAAATTCGCAATTCCTAAAAGAGTCGCCTGCACCTTTTGACCACTATCAGCGAGAGAAAACGCCCATCTTTCTTCTTGTGCCAGCGCATCACTCTCCGAACGGCGCGAGGAAAACGAACCGCGTCTTGCGGTCGTTTCCATGTTTGGAAATCGATATATGATCGATCCGGTGACTGAATTGACCTCTGGAGTCCCTTCAAAGCGAGTAAGAGCTGGTAAAACGAAGGATTCATCCTCGTAGCCGGCGGCGTCCAGATACGGTGCGAGCTGTTCAGCCGTGACGACACCCTTGTTTTTCTGAATCGCTTTTCCAACGAGTTCCCAACGTTTCTTTTCAAACTCGAGGTTCGGGTCTCCGTCGCCAAACACGAAACTGAACACGGCTTCAAAGAAGTTCATCTCTCTGTCGCGACGATGCCGTCGGCGGTAGTAGTACGGATCCCAATACCAAAACAAATCGTACGGAGAGATGTAAAAGCTAGGTCCTCCTCGGCGGGAAGAATCGCGATCTTCATTGCTCTTTGAGCTCAACAGAGCGAAAATGGCGGTATACACAATCATCACGCTTGCCACCAGAGAGGTACCGAAAGCAACTCTGAAGAGGTATGAAGCGAAATTCTTCGTTCCGTTTACGAGCGGTTCCATTCTCATCTTGAACGATTTGGATCCCAAAATCCCACGGGTGCTTCGCGGAAACACGTAAGTGAGGTCACCAGCGCTCGAGACTTCCAGAGAAGCGCCCGTATCCGCCGCCAAAGCGTTCAACGCTCGCTGCGTATCGAACACGCTCGCTCCCGACAACGACGACGCGTCTCCGACAGTGACGCGATAACCACCCTTTTCAATCGCCTTGAGAGTCTTATCTCTGAGATCCGCGCTCAACGCATCGCTCTCAACGCTCGATCCCGGCCCGGCGACGAGTTCAACTTGTTCATCCTTGTCCCAACCATCGTCCGAACTCGAACCCCCCGGCGACCACGCGTTCGCCACCGTAACCTCACCGCGCCTCTTGACGCTCGTCGTCGACGACATCGATAACGACGCCGTGATCATCACCGACGCTGATGCTGCCACACTCGTCTTCGTCCCGCGTCTCTTGATTGTCGTCGCACTCGATTTCGTCTTCGTCGGCATCACCCTCTGGTCGGCACCGACACCGACACCACCACCTCGTCGTCGTCTCGCGACGACACCGCGCGCGCGCGCTGCACCCGACGCCGTCGACATCGTCAGCGGTCTTCCCACGGTCGCTCTCATCGCGCGGCGTAAAGACGCGCGCGAGGTCAGTTATGACGCGTTACGTCGCGCGATCTCTCGTCTCTCTTTGTTCTCCGCTCTCCGCTACTCGTCCTGCAGAGTGCGACGACGACGAACGTAGTGGAAGCGTCACGCGAGGAGAGCGGTGGAGGACGCGAGAGATTGTATAAATGTCACGCAAGGGTGGGTGGTACGACGAACGGGACGATTACTACGACGAATACGACGATGAGGATGAGGATGAGGATTACTACGACGATGAAGAAGACGAGGGCGATGCGTATGACGTGCGAGTGAACGCGCCACCACCGACGAAAAAGACTACGCCGACGGCAAAGGTTATGTCGACGGCACCAAAGGAACGCGTGGTTGGCGGAGAGGAGTTGAAGGCGCGTAGTCGAGCGGCGGCGAACGCAAAGTATCCGGCGACGGCGAACGCGAACGCCAGTCAGAGGACGTTCGGGTTCGATACGCCATCGCCGGACGCGAGCGCGCTAGCTTCGAGGCAAAGAGGTGACGGAGGAACGACGAGCGAGCGTCGCGGGACGAACGGGGTTGGGTCGACGATGCAAGGGGCAGATGCGGACGCGTTGGCGAAACAGTTTGCGGGAAAAACGCGCGTGGACGGTGGCGCCACTGGTGGGATTTCGTTTGCGGGGTACGAGCCGACGGCGGCGGAGCGCGAGGCGTACGGTTGTGAGAGTGCAGACGTGCACGCGGTGGTTTTGGGTCACGTCGATGCGGGTAAATCGACACTCAGTGGAAGATTGTTGTACGCCCTCAAGGCGGTGGATGACAGGGCGGTGCATAAAAACGCGAGAGACGCGAGAGCGAGCGGCAAGGCTTCGTTCGCCTGGGCGTGGGTCATGGACTCGCGACCCGAGGAGAGAGAGCGTGGGGTCACTATAGACGTCAGTGTGAAGCGATGCGTGCTGGATGAACGCAGAAACCTTGTGATTTTGGACGCGCCAGGACATCGCGATTTCGTGCCAAGCGCGATTTCAGGCGTGTCGCAGGCGGATGTAGGAGTTTTAGTCATAGATGGCGCCGTCGGTGGGTTTGAGAATGGTTTCGAGGCGACACCAGGGCACACTGGGCAGACTCGAGAGCACGCTCGACTGGCCAAATCTCTCGGGTTGCGAGCTCTGATTGTGGCAATCAATAAACTCGACACTGTGGAATACGATTCTGGTCGTTTTGAGTACGTGGTCGACGTTCTGAGATCGTTCCTCGTCGGTGACATCGGGTTTGAAGATGGCCAGCTCCTCTTCGTTCCGGTGTCTGGAATAGAAGGGGTGAACATCGCTACCGACGAGACTTCCTCTCCTCCTGGTTTTGCCTGGTACAAGGGACCAACTTTGGTTGACGCCCTCAGAAGCATTCACATCCCCCCGCGAGGAGACCCGAAACCGTTCCGCATGCCGATCGCCGATATTGTGACGGAAGTGCGCTCGCTCGGTAGCGCCGCGTGTGGTGGGAAGATTGAATCTGGAAGCTTGCAAAAGGGACAGCAAATTGTGTTGATGCCATCCAACGTCAAGGCGACGGTCAAGGCGATTGAGGTAGATGGTCTATCCGTCGATTTCGCACCGATAGGAACCACTGTGGACGTGGGTTTGACTGGTATCGATCCGCTCCATCTGCAGGTGGGTAGCGTTCTCTGTCACGTCGACTATCCCATGATTCCAGCGAACGAGATTGAGGTTCGCGTTCTCACGACGGACGTGCTACGAGTGCCTTTGCTCAAGGGATCGAAAGTCATTCTGCATTCGCACATGCTCGCGTGCGACGCCACCGTCACAGAGCTCGTAGCGCACGTGGACGCCCTCACTGGAGATGTTCTTAAGGCGAATCCGCGTTGTATCACTCGTGAACAAAGTGCAATACTCCGAGTGAGAACGTCAAAGAATGTTTGCGTCGAGCCCGCAGAGGTATCCCCGACGCTTAGCAAGATTGCGCTGAGAATGGGAGGAAAGACGATGGCTTTAGGTGTGGTCACCGCGGTATGGAGATGACCACGAAACGTAGTTTGACATCTAAGACTAGCTTATTTAACGAAGAAACTATGTGTGCTACTTTGACTTCGCAAAGACGACTTGATTCGCACCCTCAATATCGAGGTATGCAATCTCACCTCCAGCCTTGTCAGCTAGGTACTCTACGAGTTTTAGGCGCTCGGTGATTGGATTCCCGTCTCGGTCGCGTCTATGATGAAACAGTTGTGGAAATACGCAGCAAGGCACGACTGCAAACGGTTTATTGTACTCAACGGCGAAATCGACAATTGCATCCGTCGCCTGATCTGGGTGCATCCCCACGACGAGCGAGCAATCCTTGAATAAATGCCAGTTTTCCGGTGTAAACTCCGTCCTGACTTGTGCGCATAACATATTGTCGATCACAAGAGGAGGTTGATCGTCCATCTTTGCCTTTTTCGTCTCCGCCTTGAGCCATTTGTGTTGATGCTTATTCAACTTCCGCAGCCGCGGCTCGACGAGCGTCGATTTTATACCTCGCTTCGTGTGTAATTCAAACGATACGTCTCCCCTACCGCCGGCAACGTCAAGCACCCCGCTCCCTGCATTCAGTGTCTCGACGCCAAACGTATTCACAAGCCACTCTACGAATTTCACCGCGCGCAACTGTTTACTCGCCACCGAGTCTCCGTGCGGATCTCCGAACGTCTTAACCGCGATGTCTCGTCTGTTTGCTTTCCTCGACGCGATCCATTCCTCTCGCATGCCGCGGTCGTGGACGTACTTGCACCCATCACCTTTGGCGCACTTTCCATTGTTGAGGAAAAACTTGCACGGACCCGCCGACGGCTCGACTCCCGTTTCGTCCCCACCCTTGATCCTTCCCTCTCTGCTGAACGCCACCCCAGGTCTAGACTCTGCCCATGATTCCACGAGCTCTGTCACCTCCTCGCACGCCAAGCTCCACTCCCCGTGAGATCTCGGCGCTCGCCTCGACAGCCGCCCTCTCGCTCGCACCGCGTTGCCCAGTTTCAGAAACGTCTTTTGCGTCCTCGCCACGTCGTCATCCGTCTCGAACGCCCCTCGTCCACTCTTGACTACCATTTCCAAATCTACAATTTCCTTCAGTGCGTCGTCGTCGACGACGGTGTCGCCGTCATCGTCGACGACGACGTTGACGACGACGGCTCGCTCGTCAAAGCTTTCGATGTCGTAAAACGCCAACCGTCTCGAGACTCTTCGTCGACCCACAATCCTTCCGACAATCTCCACGAGAACCCCGGGCGAGGTCGTCGTCGTCGTCGTCGTCATCGTCGGGGTCGTCTCCCTCGTCTCGTCCTCCTTCTCCATCGACGACGACGAAGAGTGACAGCGGCACAGGTTTTCCTCTTCGTGCCGACCGACTGACGCGCGCGCGCGCGAACCTGCGTCGTCACTCATCCGCGCGTGACCCGACCGGACGAACGTCGCGCGAGGGGTGAATCAACCGCGAAGAGGAATGATTTCATCAGCAGTGTGCGGTGGTCGACCGACGACGACGCGAGGCGCGTCGGCAACGGCGTCGGCTTCATCATCTTCGTCATCTTCATCAACAATCGTGCGCCGAGTGGATAAGCGACAGAGACACCTCGCGAGGAGCGCGAACGAGGGGCTGTCTGAAGGCGTCGTGGTACAGCGTGGAAAAGATGATGGCGATGATACCGCCACCGCGGTGGGAGTGCGGGAACCGCGGGTGCGTGCGTTTGGGTCGAGGCGAAGGACGTTTACGCTCGCCGCCGCGTGCGCCGCGTTGAGCGGAGCGTCAGACGCGTTGGCCAGGGCGGGAGAGGTGGCGACGAGTGAAATCGATCGACAGGCGTTCACGCAGACGTTTCCGACGTTGTTTAAGCCATTCATTGGACGGGGGACGAAGAAGACTGTGAAGAGGGAGCTCGTACCGGGCCAGTTGTGGGCGTTGGAACAAAACATCGAGTTGGGACCTCTGGAGACGACAATTCGATGCGTCGTCGTTCGGCTGAGAGATGGATCGTTGTGGGTACACGCGCCTCTGGCGCCGACGGAGGAGTTTTTTGAAATGGTCGAGGCGTGCGGTGATCGAGGCCGGTCCAAGGTGAAGTACGTCGTCGTGCCGACGTACGCGTTGGAACACAAAATTTTCACAAAGGATGCCCTTCGACGATGGACCGACGCCGAGCTCTACGCGGCGCCAGGTCAGTTTACGTTTCCAATTCGAGACGTCTCGGACGCCATCGTGTTCGGTAGACAGGTGAATTACGTGTTAAACGGTAATGATAAGGATGTTAACGCGGCGGTAGTGCCGTGGAAGGATGAGATTGAGTTTGAGACGCTTCAAGCGGGTACTTTTGACGTCGGATCGACGCCGCAGACGATATACGAGACAGCCTTCTTCCACAAGGAGAGCAAGACGCTCATCGTGACGGATGCCGTGGCGCAGATTCCGCTCGATCCACCAGAGGCAAACTCCGTGGATAAGTTACTCGTCGTTTCTCAGAGATCGACGGCGGATCCGATCCCTGAGGACACTCCGGCTGCGAGACAAATTGGATGGGAGAAGACGGCGCTCCTCGTGAATTTCTTCTTTCCCGAGCACGAAGAGCTCGATCCGTCCAATCCCGGCGTCGTCATATGGACCGATGGATGGCACGACAACTTTCAAGCCCTCGCGGGAAGGCTTCTGGTCCCCCCGGTCGTGCGCACGCTCTTGTACGCTCAAAATCCGCCCGCCGTTCGTCGTTGGGTGGACGCCGTAGTCTCCAGATGGGATTTCGAGCGCGTCGTCCCGGCGCACTGGGAAGCCCCCGTCGCGACGTCGCCAGAGGAATTCGCGCGTGCGTTTAGGTTTTTAGAAGACGACACCCTCGATCGTTTTCCAGAGGGTGATCTCGCCCGTGGTTTAGCTCCGATCGCTCGCGCCGTCGTCAAGCCCGGGTCGTTGTAGTAAGCAACAATAGACGGGCGGTTGGTTGGTTGGTTGGTTGGTTGTTAAAAAGCGTACACAGTCAGCATTGCAATTCATTCATCATGTCAAAAAACGTGCGCGTCGTCGTCGCGCTCACTGCGCCCGGGGAACGTCCGCGGGATCGTGCCAAAGATTCGGTACGTGTTGTCTCGGCGTCCCTTTATCCCACGTCGATCGCCAAACCTCGGCGTGTTTCTTTTTCGTGCGCGCGTTCGGTCCTCTCGCGGCCGCCGATGCCGCCGATGCCGACGCGGTGGTGGTGGTTGCGCTTCGCCTCGCGTATCCGTAATACAGGGCGACGGAGACCCCGGAGACTAGACACAGGGTTCGGAACGAAGGAGCGATGGAATTCGCCGCTCTCGATGCCGCACCGACGCTCGCCCCGCGTCGTCGCAAGTAGTCGTCGTGAATCGTGCTCGCTCTCTTCAAGTCGGGCATTTTGGTCGTTACACGTTCGCGCGGTGCGTTGTGAGGTTTTGTGTGTCATATGTGGACGAGTGATGAATGGCGGATTTTTACCCCACGCTCCCCTGGTGTCGGCAAGTGTCGGCAGTTTCGGGCGCGCCGGTCGACCGGTCGACTCGTCGACTCGTCCGCGGCGGCGACGGCGGCTGGTAACGAGGAGAACCGACTGTCGTGCGTCATGGAACGACGCGCGGTGACGGGACGAAGAGCGACGACGTCGGCGGCGGCGGTGGTGTGCTGGCGACAGAAGCACGGAAAAGTGCTTCGGAAAAGTGCTTCGTGGATGTCCGCGGTTCGTGGGGACGCGTCGGGTGAACGCGTCGAGAGGCTCTTTGAGCTCGTCACGGAGGAGATTGAAGTGAGCGAACGGTTGCCGAAAGTGAAGATTGTTCGACCGCGGTCGGAGGACGAGGTGCTGGAGTATTACGTGGCGAGAAAGAGCCTAGAGTCGGATCCGTACTGGGCGGCCTTGTGGCCTTCGGCGTTGGCGGTGTCTAAATACGTCGGGAACACGCCATCGGTGGTTAAAGGGAGAGGGGTTTGTGATTTAGGAGCGGGTTTAGGTCTCGCTGGATTAGCGGCGTGCGCCGCCGGGGCTTCGAGTGTCACTTTTTATGATAGGGAACCGCTGGCGATGCAGTGCGCGTTGTTGAGCGTCGAGGCAAACGGGTGGGGGCACTTGGCGAAGGCGAGCGTTTTCGATTGGAACGACGTAGCGATAAATCAAGAAAAGTTTGATACGCTTCTCGCGTGCGACGTCTTGTACGAGGAACAGGCTGTGGCTCCGGTGGCAGAGTTGATACCAAAGCTCGTCAAGTCTGGTGGCGGACGATTTCTCCTCGGCGATCCGCCCAAGCGCACGCCGCAGAATCGAGCGCGTTTCTCATCGCTCCTGGTTGAACAGTACGGGGCGTTTGTGATGAGAGAATGGACCGCCGCGCTCGAGATTGAGGGAGATGAACTCGTCTTCATCGATTTTAAACTTTGACGCGAATACGTACATTTCGTTGTTAATGACAACTTAAACGAGATGCAAAAAAGAAAAGAATACAGAAAGAGTAGGAAAAGTGCGCGTTCGTTTCGATATCCTATAAGTACAATGAATCACTTTTGCTGCGCTGCACTCGGACCTGTCTGCGGAACTACGATGACTTGCGGTTGCCGTTGCTGTTGAGCGAAAAACTGCGGCTGCGCCATCATAAACTGTGGCTGCGTCATAAATACGTGCCTCGGGCGGAAGCAGCAACATTTACACAGAAACGCACACAAAATGACGATTCCAGTGATGACGGCGACGCACGCGACAGCCACACCGACGATCGGTCCCGCATCCGGTTCGCAGCAGTCTCTCTCTGAAGAAGCGAGACAGAACTCAGCGGAGTCGCCCACCGCAGCTTCAACTGCAGCTTGTTCATTCGTAAGTCCCGCGAACAATGCCATGACGTCAGCCATGTTACACCAGTGATCTTCATTCTTCTTCATGAGCGCAGGGCACGAAGATCGCTGTTGAACATCGGGATTGGGTCCCGCGTACATGAGGCACGGGACGCTGAACAGGTCCAAGTACGAAGGCACCTCCACATCCCACGTCCCTGTGCCACCCGTACCACACGTCCCCGTGCCATCAGAGTACACCGGGTCGACGGCACTTCCGTCGGCGCACGTCACGCAATCGTTGTACTTGTCCGGCCACCAATAGTATCCACACTTTTCACAGCTCGAGTGGCAAGAGCAGCCAGCTATAGGAGAACTGTCCCCAGAGTTCTGGAAGCAACCCGAGTTCGGCGGCGGAACCGCGACGGAACCGAGCACGCGCGCGGCCACGAGCGCGAGAAAGAGTGCAAACGTCTCGGTGCGCGGGTGCGAGCGACCGCGCGCGGTTGGCGCACGAGTCATCGGGAACACGACGCTTCGCGGCAGGGAATCAAGATGGGACGGGTCAACCGACTGCCACCAACCTCAACGTCTGGGCTATTTTTATTTTATTTGTTGTGATGGGTATTGTTACAAACAAGAGGAACAGCGGACGAGGTTACATCATCCCGTTCACGGGGAATCAACGCTTTCCCGCTCGTTCCAGCGCGATGCGCGCCTCGACTCGCGCTTTCGCGATCGCCGCGTTCACTGCAGCTTGCTGCGCGGCGTCCGGCTGACTCGGTTGACTCGCCGCTCGAGGCGCGTTCGGAGCGAACCCGGAGCTTCTGAAAGAAATACCGTTCCGCTCCGCCAGATGCTTTTCCGTCACTGTCTTTTGCTCCTCCGCTAACGATTTGTACGAGTCCTCTTCTTCTACGTCTTCGGTGACCCCGAAATCAAAGGCTACTCCCGTGGCGAACGCTCCGCGAAGACCGACGCACCCATCCTTGGCGCACGTCAGCATGAACTCCGGGTTTCTAAAAGTTGACGACGTGAACATCAGATCGTGCGGTGTGACCCCTCGTCGTTTCGATTCCAGCAGAATACCATTCACGAGGTCTTGCGACGACACCGAAGACGAGCTCGTCGCCTTTGCCGGCGGCCATTCCACCTTTGACGCGAAACGCTCCGGAGCCGTCGGCGACGTCGCGTCGCCTTCTTCCTCCGCGTCGCCGTCCCGAACGAGAGACGCCAACCAATCCGCGTCGGCGGCGCACGCCGGTGCCGTCTCTTCACCATCACCGTCACCGTCACCATCCGTCATCGTCGTCGTCATCATCATCCCCGCCGGTGGTCGAGCCGGTCCCACGAAAGCCTCCTCATCCTCATCCTCATCCGCATCCTCGCGTTCCCCCTCTCCATCGCTCGACCCGTACCCGAGTCCGAGGGCGTTCTCCATCCCCCGCGTCCGCGTCGCCTCTTCGCCTCTCCGTCGTCGTCGTCGCGCCGCGTCTGAAAACGAAACGATCCGTCGCGCGTCGGGGACTTTCGCGCCCCGCGCGTCGCGTACAAAACCACCCGAATAAAAAAAGTCGCGCGTCTCGGTCGTTCTTCTTTCATCGCGTTCACCATTCGCGTGCGTCGATTTTTTTTCCCGCCTTTTTTTTCTTCGTTCCTTCCTTCGTTCGTCCCGATTGAATTTTCGCGCGCGATCGCGTCGACGGATCGAATCCCTACACAGTACTTGGTTAGTTATGGTTATCATCCGTGCGTGTGTATGTGTGTATCTCGAACGACGAGTCGGGAACGGCGGAATTGAATAGACCACGAGCGGGGTGACGTTTCGGAAAAAGACGACGACGAGATACAAGATGATGATGAATGGATGAATGAAAGATGGTTTCGAAGAAGATGCGCGACGGATGCGGGACGTTCGTGCCGACACTCGTCGACGACGCGGTCGACGACGACGACGACGACGACGACGACGCGCGCCGGTTCGGTTTGTTTTTCACACGATCGGAGACGGACGGACGGACGGACGGACGTTGTACGAAGAGACGCTCGACGGCACCGAATCGAGATCGATCGCGGGGGAACGTTGACGATTCGTTGGTGTCGGCAAAACGACGGAACGAAGAGGAGGGAGATCGCGGCGACGGCGACGACGAGATCCGGGGACGATCGGGAACGACGAGCGGGTGTGGCGAACGAAGGCGCGCGCGGTTGAATTCGAATCGTCGAGATGGCGGGCAAGACGAACGGAAACGGGGGGAAGAGGAGCGCCAAGTCGACGCCGGTGAAGCGGACGCCGCTGAAGAAGCCGAGAGACGCCGCGGGCTCGACGCCGTGCTCGCCGGTTGGAGGACGCGGAACGCCGAGACGCGCCGCGGCTTCGGGAGCGGTGGAACGGATGAAGAAGATGGCGGTTAAGACGGAGGATACAGATACGGAGATGGATGAAGCGTTCGATGGTGACGAAGATTACGATCGGGCGCCGACGGGCACCGGCTCAAAGGCGTCGACGCCGCGCAAGACTTATCGAGCTCGCGTGCGCTCTGCGCCCACGACGCCGACCAGCAGAAGGTGCGTATTTTTGTCTCAACTCGAAATAGTCCGACGCCCACGAACCGCGCGCGACGAGAGATCATCGACGACGCCGAGGGCGAGGAACAAGATTAGTAGATCTCGAAGAAGAAACTGACGAAAGACCGCGACGCCGCTTCGCGCCAACTTACTTACAGATCTCCGGGCAAGGGCACTCCGCGAAAGTTGAAGCGCGAGTCTGACACGGCGAGTGACATCAGTGGCGACAGTAATACGTCTTCGAGAGTCCAACTCGCTGAGGACTTGCCGGTTATCGGGGAAATTGGTGAGATGTTTGTCGATCTCGTATCTCGCGTTCCCGGTATGGAAACCTTCTTGACAGCCATGAAGAGACCGATTCGCGTCGCGACGATGTGCTCCGGCACCGAGTCGCCGCTTCTCGCGCTCGACAAGATTGGTGACGCCACCGAGAAGCTCTATGGCACTCGGTTGCCGGTCGACCACGTGTTCTCTTGCGAAATCGAACCGTTCAAGCAAGCGTACATTGAGAGAAACTTTGCGCCGCCCATCCTCTTCCGAGACATTCGTGAATTGGGTGGTGATCAAGCGACCACAGCTTACGGCGCCAAGATTGATGTGCCCCACGACGTCGACATGTTGGTGGCGGGTACTTCGTGCGTTGATTACTCCAACTTGAACAACGAACGCAAGGGATTGGACGCGCAAGGTGAATCCGGGCAAACGTTCAGAGGGATGATGAACTGGATCAGAAAGAGCCAGCCGCCGATCGTCATCTTGGAGAACGTGTGCAACGCGCCTTGGGACCAAGTTGCGAAGCGATTCAATGATGAGGGTTACCACGCGCAGTTTATGAGAGTCGATACAAAGCGTTTCTACATTCCGCACACTCGAACGAGAGTCTACTTGTTTGCTTGCAAGGCTGATGATGCTACGCTCGTCGAGCAGTGGAAGGCGAACGTCAAAGCTCTCGAGCGACCAGCGAGTGCGACGCTTGAAGCCTTCCTCTTCGACTCGGATGATCATCGCGTCCACGAGGGTCGACGCATGTTGGCGCGTCCGGGTGAAGATTCCACTCGAGCGAACACTGACTGGGGTCGATGCGAATCGCGCCATCAGCGCGCCCGATTGGATGAGGGCTTGGGTCAGCGACGCCCGTTCACGCACTGGGATGGTGGCTGCACGATGCCAGACTATGCGTGGAATGACTGGGGCAAGGCGCAGACTGACCGAGTGCTCGACTTGATGGACATTGATTACTTGAGATTGGCTCAGTTGGACATTGACTCTATGCACAAGACGCTCGTTTGGAACCTCTCGCAAAACGTGGATCGCACCACTGGCTCTGTCGCGCCTGGTATTTGCCCATGCTTGACACCGTCTATGGTGCCGTTCGTCACCAACAGAGGTGGTCCGCTGGTTGGCATCGAAGCACTCAGTCTGCAGGGAATCCCCGTTGACGACTTGCTCCTGACGCGCGAAACTGAAAATCAGATGAGCGATCTTGCGGGTAACGCGATGACGACGACAGTCGTTGGCGCTTGCATGCTCGCGGCGTTGACGTTGATGACGGACAACCTCGTCGCGAAGAAGCACAAGACGGTTCGTCGTGCCTTGAAGCTTGAGGACTCGTCTGCGAGCACGCAAACTGTCAAGGGTACTCTCACCGTTGTCCAAGCCGCTGCTGCTCAAAAGGCAAACGTTGTCGGACAAGAGAAGCTTGTGAAGCGTCCTTTGGATCTTGGCATGAAGCCCATGGCGATGAAGCATTTGCTTGACAAGGCGAACCGCTCCGCGCGCTTGTGCGTTTGCGAGGGCGAAACTGGCACCGTGGCAAACGACGCTTTGGTCATGTGCGGTGACTGCTACCACACTTGCTGCATCAAGTGTTGCGGTCGTCCGGAACATAACTACGCCAAGCACGCCGTCAAGCGCATTTTGCCGGAAGATTTCAAGGAAGAACTGAAGAATTCCCTCCCGATGCACATGAAAATCGACATGAAGACAGTCAAGTTTGACAAGCCCATCGATGTTCTTCCAGCTGTCTGGGACGACTGGCAGCAAGCGTTGAAGACTGTTGGCGAAGCAGACTTCTTGTTCCGAGGTATGAAGCGAACGAATGTGTGGAGAGTGTTCTATTCGTGCTCTTCGGAGGATCAAGTCCGTCTGGAGTTGCGAATCGCGCCGAACGCCGCCGAATGGTTAATTTTCGTCGATCCATCCATCAAGAAGGGTAAGCCGCACGACATGTTCCTGCGACCCTTAATGAGAATGCGCCTCGATTCATCTGGAAAGAGCGCGTTGGACGGCGTTTGGGAAGTTTTCCATCCGGAGACTCAAGCTGTGCCCGTCACTATCCGCGGTTCGGGGACTCTTGAAGATTCGTGGCAGGTCAAGCTCGGCATGCAAGCGCCGAGTGTGGGCGCCAAGCCTTGGGCACTCAAGCGTTGGAGTCAGTATGAAGTCAAAATCTCGAAGGAAGACGCCAAGAAGCTCGATCGTGACATCAGCGGTACGTATCAGCTGCACGACAAGTGCGACGCCGCCCAAAGCTCGCTGCACAAGCGAGTCGGCGGGCCGGCGAAGGATGGTCGAGAAATGTACTTCTTCATGGACCCGAGACGAAACCAGCGAGGCGACTGCGATTACTTTGTTTTCGCAGACAACCACCGCCGCTTGATGTACGGTGAAGATCGCATGGAGACCGCTCACGTCGATCCCTTCTTCCGTCCGGATGAAGAGGAAATTCACGAACTCTTTGTGAAGACGTTTGGCACTTGGACGTCTTTGTCGCCGAAGGTTGTTCTCATGCCAGCTGTCGCCGATGGTGCTGTCGTTCTTACGCCGCCGGTCAACTCGGTCCCGACGCAAGGAGACGACGCATGCTCGAAGGCTGTCGCCATCATGCGCTGTTCTGTTCCGATTGCCGAGGTTGACGCTGAATTCTGGCCCAAGGATGAATACACGACTCTGCGTCTGGATAAGAGCCACGCGACTTTCCAGCGCCTTGAGTGGTTTACTTCTCGCATGGAGCTTCCGAAGGTTGTGGAGAAGTGGAACGAGCTTAGTGATCACAAGGCAGTTTGCTCCGACTACTCTTGCCCGCGCTGCGCTCCCGCGCCTCCGTCGCTACAATGGAGCCGACAAGTCGGCTCGCAAAAGGTTCAAGCTCGGGAAGATCCTCAGCAAGCTGCCCAGTACGAACAAGCGCTCAAGTGCCGTCCGGCACCATTCGTCGTCCAATGGACGCGTGAGAAGCTCGTCGGCAACTTGATGATTGCGGCGAACCCCGCCACGCTCGTTCACCGCGCGCTAGCGCTGGTTGCTCCGTCTAGCGTCCGCGGTATCAAGTCGACTGAACCTAAAATGTCCTGGAGAATTGTGCGTCATGATGATCGTCCCATGGATAACTTTGGCGAGTTTGAGCTCAAGAGTAACAGACATGACAAGATGGTGTCGCAACCGCCCAACTGGAGCAAGAAGTATCCGCTGCGTCCTGAGCAGCTGCGTTCGCTCGGCTGGATGATTCAACAAGAAATGTGTGAAGAACCATTCCTTGAAGAAGAGGTTTGTGAAAACGTCCTCCCAGCTCTTGGCCTTCGCATGGATGGTATGGCGCAAGTCTCAAAAGTTGTGCGTGGTGGCATTGTCGCTGATCAAGTTGGCTATGGGAAAACCGCCATCTCGATCGGCGTCATCTTGGCGAACCAGCTCAAGTTCCCCACGCCAAATCAAGCCAAGGTGGAGGCCCCTGTCAAAGCGATTCCGACAAAGGCAACTCTTGTAATTGCTCCGTCTCAGCTGCTTCGCCAGTGGCCGCGGGAGGTTGAGAAATTCAGTGCGCGCGGCTCTCTGAACACTGTCGTTCTCAAGACCATGTCTGACTTGAACTCGTTGACTGCGCGAGACGTCATGGAAGCCGATGTTGTCATCGTCGCCACTACTCTGTTCCGTTCATCCTTGTATTTTGAACGCCTCGCACAGCTTGCCGGCCGACCATCTTTGCCCGATCCGAAGTCGACCAACCAAGCACGTCATTTCTCGAGTGTGTACAGAGATACCATCACAGCTTTGGAGGATCAAGTGATGCGCTTGACTGACAAGAATCAAGGCATTCGCGAGGTTGCGAAGCATGTGCGTCACGGCGTCTCGTCTTTGACGGATGTGGCAGTCGCCGCTGCTCCGAAACGTCTCAAGGGTGCCAAGCTCATCGAGGCTACCGTCAAGGCTGGAGGTGAAGGCTTTGAGTACATCGAAGCGATGCATAACGAAAAGCAAGAGACGACAGACAAGGAGAATGCCTCACGTCCGCTCAACGTCCCTCATTCGAGCTTGCCGTCGACTCCCAGCAAGCCGAAGAAGACACCGACCAAGAAGACACCGACCAAGAAGACGCCGACCAAGAAGACGCCGACCAAGAAGACGCCGACCAAGAAGACGCCGACCAAGAAGACGCCAATCAAGTCTCCCATCCGTACCTCTGCTCGTAATACTCCACGCAAGTCGTACGTCGAGGATGAGTTTGAAACAGATGATGAAATTTCAGATTGGGACGAATCAGACGAGAGTGACAGTGAGGATTTTGCTCAGAAAGCGACGCCGAAACGCAAGCGAGTGATCAAGCGCACGAGCAGCGTTGAAGTTGATGCCGACGGCAACAAAGATCACTGGGGTTTGGAAAGCGCACAGGTTGAGTACGATTGGCGCGACATCAAGTCGGTTCCGGTTGAACTTTTCCACTGGCGTCGTGTCATTGTCGATGAGTTCACCTACTTGAAGCCGTCTGACAAGGCTGTGGTGCTCGGTCTGCAATCTGAATCGCGTTGGTGTCTTTCGGGTACTCCGCCGGTTGGAGAATTTGCTGACATCAAGGGAACTGCCGCGTTGCTCGGTATCAACTTGGGAAGCGATGAGGTCCCGCGCTACAGCAAGGCGGAAATCACAAAGGTTGAAACTTTCCAGTTCTTCAAGGAGAAGCCAACGCAACAATGGCACAAACGTCGCTGGGAAGTTGCTCAGCAATTCTTGAACAGGTACATGCGTCAAAACATCGCTGAGATTGACGAAATCAAGTTCAAGGAAGATGTTGTCGATGTCAACTTGCGTCCGGCTGAGCGTGCCATCTACCTCGAACTCGATCACTACTTGCAGTCGATGGACATGAAGGCAAAGAAGAAGAAGAGAGGTGGCTCTGAAGGCGATCGTGACGCCCGATTGGCTGCTGTTCTGAGCGGATCGTCCACCGCGGAAGAGGCACTTTTGAAGCGCGTGGCTCATTTCGAGCTTGACGATGAATCTGGCACGGCTTTGCGTACGTGCCAGGACATTGTCAACGTCCGCAAGAGCCAACAAGACGCTTGCCTTGTCGAGTTTGGTGAGGCGGTTCTCAAGGCACGCGCCATGTACGCTCAAGTTGCCAGTATGGATGGTTTCGATGACGAAGAGAAGAAGGTCAACTCTTTCGTTCGCTGGGAGGAAGGCGTTCAAGGCGAAGGTATTGGTGATCCCACGGCTACCGATCTCCTGCGCGCGGTGCTCAAGGAACAGACCGATGAAAAGGCGCAACAGACTGCTCATCTCTTGCAGACTCGTCCTCCCGTTGGCAGCCGTGTCAGTGTACTTTGGCCTGAAGAAAACAAGTGGTTCGAAGGCGAAGTGCGCGGATACAGTGGACAGTGGAAGCAAAAAGCGCTGATGTTTTACGACGATGGGGATCGCCGCGAGGAAGACTTGACCAAGGTTAACTGGAAGGTCCTTCAAGCTGCGCCGGAAACACCGAGTTCTGTGACGACCAAATCTAACGTCTCGAAGAAGCAAAAGAACGCTTCGTACGAGGACAAGCTTTGGGAATTGCGTGAGCACACTCACGGTCTTCGTAAATTGCAAAAAGAGCTCGTCGGACGCGTGCGTTCTCTCCGCTTCTTCCAGTCCGTTCGTGACTTGCAGCAAGCCAAGCTTTCTGATTCTATCACATGCCAAGTGTGCGTCCAGTCGAAGAAGGCGGCGAAGGCTGTGAGCGCTAAATCGCTTTCTGGTGTGTTATCCACGTGCGGTCACGTCGGTTGCCTCGAATGCCTGAAGACAAACGCCGAGAACCAAGAGTGTGGTGTTGAAGGCTGTGACTGCGCGACGCGCGATAGCTCTGTTGTCACCGCTGACTCGCTCGGTACCGAAGGTGCCAGCAAGGGCAAGAACAACGGTAAGACTGACGGTGGCGTTGGTGTCCATGGTTCGAAAATTATCGACCTGGTTGCGCATATCAAGTCCATCCCAGAGGATGAGCGCGTGTTGGTCTTTGTTCAGTTTACTGATTTGATGCAGCAAGTCAGTTCAGCGCTGAACGAGGCTGGCATCAAGACGCTCAAACTCAAGGGCTCTGTACACCAACAAACCGCTGCGCTCGATGAGTTCCAAAAGGAAGACTTGAAGCAGAATGACGCAAGAGTACTCTTGCTTCTCAGTCGTGACGAAAGCGCTTCCGGGGCCAACTTGACGACGGCGAACCACGCCATCTTTGTTCACCCGTTGCTCACAAACACCGCTCAAGAGTACATTGCCAGCGAAACTCAAGCTATTGGTCGTATTCGCCGCTACGGCCAACAGCGCGAGGTACGAATCTGGAGGTTCATCGTCCGAGATTCGATTGACTCTGAAATATTAAGTCAGCGTTCAGCGAACGCTTCGCAACAAAAGTGAGGAAACTTGCTTCTTATGATATCTGTTGACTACATATACGCTTGATGCAACCTATCCGATTGCGCGTCTATTACATACTTTACAAGGATATATTATGTTGTAATTGGGAGAAAAATCAGTTCGACAAATCTCTCAACCACGTCGCTCGGCGCTCGCGCAGCTGCGAATACAAGGGTAGTTCGTCTTCGTAAATCTTCATCGCGCGCGATTTGCCACCTCCTCGCACTAGAACGTAATCTTCACCGGAGTTGAAATCACGATTGGATGCTTCATCACTCTGAAGCTTATATTTCGCTAATTGTGACCTCAAACGCTCAATCTCCTTTTGCTTCTTCTCCAACGCGCGTTCGCAAGCTTCTCTTTGTTGGCGCTCCTCGCACACGACTCGCTTGAGCTCGTCAACTTCTCGCACTTGAGACTTGGCGCTCAGTCGATGCCGCGCTCCAGCCAATGCGGTCTGTCCTCTGTGAGCGCTCGCTCGCGCGGCATCAGCTCGTCGTCTCGCCCAAAACAACGCCATATCGAGGTCGAGCGGCTCTGCCCGCTCCGACGCGTCTTCGTCTTCCTCCTCCTCATCTTCACCTTCTTCGTAGCCACCGTACACCGTCTCTGAAAGGTTCAATTCGTCTTCAAACTGCGCATACTTTTCCAAGCGAACTTCTTCCAAGTGTTTCGACACCCTGCTCGCCCTCTTCGCCTCGTACTCTTCGGGCGTCAACGCGTACTCGCGTCGCCGCTCGTCCGCATTGACGTCGCTAATCCACGTCGGTCTCGTCGTCGGTCTCGCCGTCGACGTCGACGCGCATCCGCGTCGTTCACCGCCCAGCGTTCGTCTAAAACGCTCATCGTTCCCCATCCTCTCCTCGTTCGTCCGCTCGTTCGTCGGCGCCCGACGAAGTTTCACGGTGCACGCGCGAACGAGCGAACGAACGAACGAACGAACGACGACACCGTTTCCTCGTTTTCAAATTCCTCTGACGCGAAACGAAACGAAACGAAACGAAACGAAACGAAACGAAACGAACGGACGCGATCGCGATGACGATGGGGTCCCGGGTGTGCCCACTCTAAACCCTAACCCGACCGTTCATGATTCGAGAAATAGAACACTAGTGCATTTCGCGACGTTTCGCGGTCGACACACGAAGCGATGGTTGGTTGCCAGCGTGTCCGCGCGAAGCGTCAGTCGGGCACGCGCGCGTCGACGTCTCCGTCTCCGCCGACGGGAGAGAACGAAACGCATCCTCCGAGTCGTTTAAATTACTCGCGATGTTGTCGGCGCTCCTGAGCGAAGAGAAGCGCGACACCGCGCTTTTGCGCGCGGAAATGCGACGTCATGCCGAAATCAAGCGTGCCGCGACGGTTCACAACGAACTCGTGCCCTTGCCGAGCGATGAGGAGCAGAGCGCGCAGGAGCTTCCACCGCGGCACTCGTCGCCTGAAAAGAATAGACTAGAACTGCTCTCTCGAAGAGAAGTGTTTCAGCGATGGCCCGCGCAGCGGTGCATGTCGGCTGCCGAGCTGAATCGATTAGAGCTCTTCTCGCGCTCCGTCGAGACGAAAGATTTCGACGTGGACGTGGACGACGAGGACGAACCTGTCATGCTGCGCCGAGCGATCTACGAGCCGTCTCCGCTCGGTAGAACCGAGCCGATTTCCGCCTACGTCCGTGAGAATCCCAGAGGAGTTCGACCGGGCCTTCGCGTCGCCGCTTCGGAAGGAGACTTGAGCGCGCTCTCCGTCGCGCCCGATCCGCTCGCCTTTGGCGAGGACGTGGCGCTGATGCTGATCGATATACAGCCGGTGTACTGGTCCAAGGCACCCGAAATAATGGAAGCGTTCCCTGAATTTGAGTCAAACGTGAAGCGTGTTCTCGAGTGCGCCCGAAACGCGGGATCGAAAATCGTCCATGTGAGGGCATCGTACACCTACGAAAAATGTCCATGGCTTGAGAATTTTGAACGTCTGAATCCAGGTCGTCGCGCCTACGAGATTGATCCGAATGAGACGGAGCCTTTCGCGGCTCCACTGGAAGGCGAAACGGTTGTCGATAAGGATACGTTTGGAGCTTTCATCCATGCCCCAGACTTGGCGCCAATGCTGCGCGCCGCTGGTGTGAAGACTATCGTCGTCGCCGGACTGATAACGTCCGTCTGCGTTCAACACTCCGTCTTTGGTGCATTCAACGCTGGATTTAGGGTAGTTGTCGTCGAAGACGCTTGTGGAGATCGAAGCAGACGCCGCCACGAAGCCGCTCTCATGCTGTATGGCCAGTACATGTATGACATCTGTAAAACGTCCAAGCTTGTCAGCCAAACGGCGCACACAGCCGACTCTCACGTCGAAACGTTAGGCGAGACGCTCGGAGCGATGGCCCTAAAAAAATCTGACAAGGTAGCACACGAAAGCTCACCTATTAGCACGCTGTGTATCCCGAGCTCACAAGTCTCTCTGTGAGCGTGTTCAATAAAAAATGCACGGCGCGAGCGTCGAAGATGTTGTTGTGTCCTTGAAATGTATTTACTGTAATAAAACAAGCTACTGAACCAGACTAAATCTAACTATTCTTTTCGATGATGATGTCGATGACTTTGTTGTTTCGTCATCCTACTGTCGACCACCGCGTCTCCAAACTCGCGGTGACGCCTTCCCGGGGTCGCCTCTCGATTGCACGACAGTTTCTTGTTCCTCCTTCGCCGGCAAGAGCACCTCTCTCTCGATATTCCTCGCTTGACCTCGCTCGAGCCAGTCATAATCATCGTCTTCATCTTCAAGTATCTTAACGATAGGACCTCTACTCTTCTCTGTCTCGCCCCCGAAATAGGCTGGGTCGTAGAAGATTGACGTGCAAAGAGCGATGAATTCGAAAACGCAAAACACTGGCGTGAGAACGATGGTGAGCAGGAAGAGAATGTTGTAGTAGACGGTTCCCGAAACTGCACCGTTTGAGAGGTCGGCGACAGAAGCGCTCTTGTAATATCCTACGGCGTACTTGAATGTGACACACGCCGTGATGAAACCAACTATGCAAGAGACTGCAAACATGTCGACGCCGCTTCTCCGAATGCACCACGGCGCAAAGGCGCTGACGACGGGGGCAATTGTAGAGAATCCAGTGCTCACGCAAGCCAAAGTTAAACTAGCGCGATGCGTTGGATCTAGGGCTGAGTCGTCACGCATGAGAACCAAAGCGCTATGGTGATCTCTCGCGCGAACTTTGAATAACTTCCAAATGTTTGAGACGATCGGCACGTGAACGCCGGCATCCAACCAAGCGAATTTCACCCCATTGTTTGAACATCTCAAAGCGAACGACGTGAGTTCGAAACCATCGTGGACTTCCATACCTTTAAATCCAACTGCGAGCTCGAGCTCGTTCGGAACAACCAAAAAGGTGTTTGGAATGGGGGCGACAACGCGCGAGTGCTTCGCATACATCATGCGCAACGCCCCGTACGATTCGCCAGCGCGAATGCACTCAGCCATGGCAGGAATCCACTGAAAGACGCTTTCGACACCGTCTATGAAAGAGTTTGACGTTCTCGTGATTCCAGGGAGGACAGCACCCTGTGCGAGGCGCCGCACGTGGGTTTCACCGCGTCCTGACAACGCCGCCAAGCGGGTTTCGCGAGCGCAATGCGCCAACACAGCATCCACAGCTCGCACGTTGAGAAGGGCGTCAGGTCCCATGTGTACAACCCAATCCCCCCAGGTAGCCGTGCTCGCCTGCGTGGCGAAATTCAACAAGCCAGCGCTACCAGAGACTTGATAGTTCATTTCAATGGGAACGACAAGTTCGCTAACAGAGGGCGTCGAGATGCCCAATTCCTTCATCGTCACAACCTCAATCTCCCACAAGGTTGAGGGGATCACTCTCTGTAAGATTTCTACCGCCACATCGACGGCACGCTTCACCGCGAGGGGTTTGGCGTCACGCGTGACGTGAAATCTAAAGTAGAGTTTTCCACCCAGCTCCTCTAAAATCTTCCCGCGATCGGGGAACTGTTCCATCCACACCGGAGGCCATGTCAAGTAGCCCGTGACGTGCGCTAAACAAGACGGAATCGCTACGAAACTCGCCAAGGATATGACAAACCACACCAAATTTTCCAGAGTATTGAGCTCGAGGATCTCGTCCACTGGATTAATGTACGCCCCGACTGAAGTGAGTATGACGAATAAAAACACCATGGCCATGAATGACACGTACAAACCAAACAACCGCATCAAAAGATTAAACGTCACCGGTTTGTACGCGCGCCTCTCCGCTTTTCTACGAAGCGCTTCCTTGGACGACTGTGCCTTATTCACTGAACCGCCGTGTCGTCGACTTCTGCGCGAGCTCGTCGCGATTGTTCCTCGACTTCTCCTAGAGCTCGCGTTGACGATTGAGCGTTTTTCGGCGTTTGACAGTAAACTCGTAGTAATGGCAGCTTCTCCCGATGCCACTCTCTCCTTTCGCCCCACTAAAGATTCCTCCGCGTCTTCAAACTCATCTGTATCGTTACCATCGGATTCACTAGCGTCGCCCGCCCTTCGAACTCCGTCGTCCTCGTCCTCGTCTTCCTCCACGTCTGTGACGTACGCGTCGTCGTCGTCGCTCGATCCGCCTTCGCGCATTCCCAGTCCCTGACGGGCCAACGCTCGCGTCACCTCATCCGGTTCATCGTCCGCCGTTCGTCCGGTCTCATCGTTTTCTCTTCCCGGTACCACACTCCTCCAGCTCGGATCTCTCTGGCTGAACATTATCGTCGTCCGTCTGAACGCGAACGCGAATGGTGTTGCGAAATGGCACGCCTCCACGCCTCTCACCCGTTCCGACGCGACTGAACGACCCGCCTCGGACGTATCAGCTCAACACCCTTGACGCGCCAGTCTCTCTTCCTTCACGCGCCAGTCTTCGTCGTCAACGTCGACTGGCGTCGCGCACCGTCGTCGACTGGCGTCACCACCACTCAACAGCAGCAGGCACCGACCGACTGACTGACTGACTGACTGACTGACTGACTGACTGACTGTTTTTTTTGGATTGATTTGCCGATTGCTGGACCGACTGACTTTGCTGGACTTTGCTGGGCCGTGTTCGAAACCGCACCGCTCGACCCCAGTCGACGACGGACAGGATCGAGGATTTGATCGTTCCGTCGTCGTCGCCGGCCTTTCGTCCTCGATCTTCCTCTTTCGATGGCGCCAGCGAGCGTGGAGGAGGACGCAGGAGAGCTCGGCTCACACGTTGCCAAGGATGGGACGACGAGAATGGCGACGACGACGGCGACAAAGGATGAGAGCGGGCTGGACGGGGTGAGTCGAGTGGACACGACGACGAATATAGAGAAAACGACAACCGCGGTGACGACGAAGGATGCGGCGAACGGGGTTCGGACGACGGAGACAACGACTCTTGAAAGTCGCCACCAACACCATCACCAGCACTTGTGGACCGATCGCAAAAAGCAGTACGTCGAGGCGAATACGCGCAACTGGAGACGCGGGGCGCAAGAAGACGACTCGGATTTTGAATATGAGAACGATATCACGAGTGCGGCCGCCGTGCAAGAGCGTTGGCGCGATCAGTCTGAGCTTAAACCAGGGAACGGTTTGTTTCCTCGTCGAGGCGCTGCCGCTTCGGACTCGAGGCGCTACGGACTGGACAGCGATTTGAGTTCGGAGAGCAGTTATACGACAAATTTGAAGGCGGCGGTGACGGTTTCGGACTGGGCGAAGAATGAAAAATACGCTGTCTCGCGTGGAGCTCTCCACTGGTCGGAATCTTCCGAGAGCGACAGAATTTCTACGCGTTCTTCCTCTTCAACCTCTTCTTCTTCGTCGTCTTCATCCTCTTCTTCGTCGTCTTCAGCTACGAGTTCTGGCTCGGGGAGCGAAAGCGAACCCAGGCCGAATCTTCTAGCTGGACGAACTTTGATGCGTCAAGAACAAATCAGACACTACGACGAGTCAGACATCGAGTACTACACTGGGACTGACTCGGATGAGGAGTTGGGAATTAAAAAGCGGAAAAAGAAGCGCGATAAAGTTAAAAAAGGCGACGGCGCAGGTTCCGGTGGGGACGACGACGGTGAGGGCGACGAAGATGGAAGCACTAGTAGTGACGACGATAGACACGTCACGGGGGCGGATTTGACACCACCCATGAGTCCAAAAAGCAAGGCTCGATACAGGTGCATCAAAGGCGAACTCAAAGCCGCCTTGCAACTCACTGAAAAGCTTCGAGAACAGCAATCCAAAGTAAAATATGTGATTCAGACGGGTGACGGCGGTACGCTTGAGAATGAGGAGTTACACGATGCGGTTTCTCGAGCAGTCACCCACTCCCAAGCTGTATCATTTGGCCAAATGCATCACGCAGACATCCTGACGAGAACGTCCATGTACGCAAAGACGAATGGTTTGTCACCACTACCAGTCTGTACGTGCAACGAAGTCGCGATGACAAAGTTGGGCGATGGAGAGAGAGATAGGACGTATGCTGCTTATTGCCAAGTACACATGCCTTTCGCTGCGGCGAAAACGGGTGTATTTGGTACTTCTCACAGCGAAAGTCAAGTTGAAGAGGCGACGCGAAGAATGCGTTTAGTGTACCTCGAGGAAAAGGCAAAAGAGGAGAAGCAGCGAGCGAAACAAATGCAAATAGATGCGCGACGTAAGACAACGCATCCAGCTCGCCAGCTACGCGCCGACGAGTACGACGAAGAGTGGGACTTGACGGAAGTTTCAAAGAATTTGAGTAGGCGCGGCGGACCACCGATACTCGTGCCAAATCCACACATTGAGCGGTCCAAAGAGCGTCTTTCAAAGTTGCGAGAGGCTCACGGTTACCAAATATTTGAAACGAGGAATAATTATCTCATCGTGACGAACGACCGAAGCCAGTCGTTTTATCGACTGGCGAAGATTGAACGTTTCTCCGACGAGTTCAGGATTGATGAGGACCCTCACTTGTACTCACAGCTCCAAATGCAGAATGTGCTCAAGATGGCTGCTTTGGGACAGCAAGGTTGTAAACGCATCAGCAAAGGACACGGCATCGTTGGATTCATACAAATGTACAATTTCGAGTCGACGTCAGATACTGGCATGGATCTCGACGCGATGAATTCTTCACACGGCGACATAATCCGATTGACAGAAGAAATTTATCGTCGGCACATATGGGCGATGAAACGCAGAGAGTTGATGTTTTCGTTTCTCGAACGCACGGTCACTGCGCAGGGCGTTCCCGCTTACATGAGTCAGCTCGGTAGTTTCCAAGGGTACACGCTGTTCAGCGGTTCCGATGTCGTTCGACCGATTGGAAAGTATGGCGTCAAAGTTCACGCTCGACCGAATCTCGATACGTTGATACAAGACCTTCTGAGCGCAAAAGATCATCCCGCACAAGACGAAAAGGCGAAAGATGAGACCGAGCAGAGGGATGCCGCCAATGATCATCAAATTACCAAAGAAGAGATTCCAGCGCCAGCGCCGCCGAAGACGTCCAACTGGTTTCAGAGAGTTCTTGACAATATAGACCAAGCTGTCGAGCAGCAAGAAAGCGCTGAGCGATCAAAGAACGCGAAAAAACTTGGTCTCGATCCCGAGCAAGTGGCAGCGCAAGAGGAAGAGCGGCGCAGAAAAGAAGAGGAAGCCGCCGCCGCAGAACTTGCGCGCCAAGACGGCAGTTGGATGAAACTCATTCTCGAGGGATTCATGATGCCAGAGATTCCAACCAACAATGCTCTTCCAGGTCAAGTTATTCAGATTGGCACGAACAAGTTTATGTATCGCACAAAGTACCTCACAATCTTCAAAGAGCTCGATCCCTCTGAAGATGAGAGCGATCCTCTCCCTGAGAGTCTTCCGGCGGCGTTCGAGGACTCTGACTCGGACTCTTCAGTGAAAGACGAAAAGGTGAAGGCAAAGGGAAAGAAGGCAAAGGTGGAAGCGAACGCTAAAAGAGAGGCTCCAACCACGGTTGAGGCGAGCGACAACAAAGAAGTTCCAGCCAAGGATTCGCAGCCCAACGCGCAAGATAAAGTCGTGCACTTTCCTGAACCCATTGAAGAGCAGACCCAGGATAACGACCCGCCTGTAGATGACTTGACGTTGATAAAAAAACTGAGTTTGAAGACGGGATCAAAGTTCTCCGCTCAGATACACGAATCAGACCATATCACCACGGCGAAGCGGGCCGGAGAAAGATCGAGCTCAATGGCTCCAAAATCGCCAAAGACTAGTACAGAAACTCCGAAGGAGAAACAACCACAGAAAGAAAATGCCGTCGCCATCAACAGCAAGATGTATCCAGAAGATTACGCATCTGACTCAGATCCCGATGCTTTGATTGATGACGACGGGTCTGACTTTTTCTCTGACGAATCAAGCGACTCTGACGACGACGTACACACTGAGTTTGTTGAATACACGCTCATCGAGCGAATATTGATTTGGTTGGGTTTCTTGGTCGATACGCAAGCGCAGCAAGATGAATCAGATTCTGAAGAAGAGCCTGCAGCTGGATTTTTGACGAGAATGTACAGCGGAGTTAAACATGCCACGAGCGGGGTTACGGCGAAAATGGGCAAAGCTGCCGCAAAAAAAACCGTAAAGGCCACCTCGATCAAGAAAAAAGGCAGTGTGGCGTACAAGAAGAAAAAGACTGTCACAGATGAAGATGGCAAAGCTCGGCGCTTGACGCCAGAAGAAATCAAGGCTGCCGTCGAGAAGAGAAAGGCTGCGTTAGAGGCTCGTGAGCAGCGCCAGGCTCTGCGGGCAGAAAAGCGCGCCAAACGGGAAGAAGCGAGACGGAAAGCGCAAGCTCGGATCGATAGGTACAAATTTGATCCCGAGCAAGACATCATCAAGTTACGTTTCAAGTCGTTTGGCGCGCACGCTCCGTTGCTGTTGTAATTCAAAACGTTTTAGTGCTTAGCTACACAACAATCTTCTACTTATTACACACTGGTCTCTTTGTCGCTGCGCACGTCGTTTAGGAAAAGGCGTTTTCGGCACTTCGAGACGCGCGGGGCGTCGGTGTCGCAGAGCTTGCCGCGCGACGACGGCACCACACTCGAGCGTCCATCTCGCTTCTTGTAGATAGGGGTCGCAGAGCGGCCGTTGCTCCCCGTCGACGCGTTGCACGCATGAGTAACGTCCCGTCATTATCGACGCTGAACGAGCAAGATCTACGCGCTCGTCTCGAAAGTACCTCCGCCCGTGCACTCAGGGCTTTGCAAGAGAAGGATGTCATCATATCTTCCCTCAGAGCAGAGCTCGCCGATGCGAAGCGGAGCGGGCGACGATGGGACGGCGTTGGCGATGGCGATGAAAATGCTTTTCAAACGCACGCTACATCTTACAAGTTGCAACGACCGCCGTTTTCTTCGACGCACATCAACGCTTTTCGAGACGAACATGGGCATGACCGGTACCGGCGAGCTCATTTCGACCGAGAGTTGGAGAAAGAGCGGGCTCAAGTGATTAGCCTCAAGCGACAGCTACGCGAACAAGACGGACATGTTGAGCGATTGACGAAATCGCATGAAGAGGCAAAATCGTTCGCTTTGGCGAGTGAAAGACATGCAAAAAAGCTCACAGAAGCGCTGGACCGGTTTTTGACAAGTCGAGAGGACCGGAAAGAAGAGTTTCTTGCTTCTGAAGAAGCATTCAACTCGGAGAGAGAAAGCATGTTGCTGACAACTCAGCAAGTCGCAAATGATGAGGCGCGTCGTTGGCGCGCGCGCGCAGTCGCGTTGGAGGCTGAGTTGCAAGATCTCGCGGGCGATGAGAAGAAAGAGACAGACGATTCTGATGGCGACGAATTGTCGCGTCCGCTGTTGCGAGCGCGTCTAGCGGAGACACGTGTCGCGCTGAACGAAGCGTTGGCTGCTCTCGCCTTGCGCGACAACGAGCCGGCGGGCGTTTTCTCGACAGCTGATGTCGACGTACTGCGAATCTCGGCGAGTACGAGCCGAGAGGAAGTGCGCGATACCGCGCGTTACGACGGATTGAAGGCAAAAGTCGCATCATTGAAGAATACCGTGAAAGAGCTGACAAAGACCAATAGCACGCAAGTTGGCGATTTATTACGCTTGGAAAACCTTTTGCGTGAACAAGTCGCGATTAGTAAATCGATGACGGAGAACGCTTCATCAATGTCTGAAACGTTGGCCCGGGAACGCGAGTACTTCTCTACCACTCTCAGAGACAATGAACTCGAGCTCACCGCTCTACGAGACACCGTCGTGGCTATAGAAAGCGAACGATTGTCGACTGATGAGAAATTCGCAGAATTGCGCGCTCTGCGCGAGACGCTGTACGCTCTTCAACGCGAACATTCCACCGTAGCAAACGATCGGGAGCTTCTTGCGAGTGAGGTTCGCCAGCTGCGTCAAGAATGTAAAACAGAAGCTGAACGGGCGGATGCGTTTGAGAACATGCTGCGAACGACCCAGTCGCGCGAGAGCTTGCTGTTAGATCAGCTTGACTGGAAATCGGATGCGTGCGCTCGCTACATGGATGCGGAAATGGACTTGCTGTGCCGACTCCATGAAGCGGATAACGCAAAGTTGGAGGCGGAGCTGAAATCAAAATCACTCGAGCGCAGTCTCGAGATGCAAGTCAAGCGTTTTGGCGATTTCGTTGGGCAACACGTCGCCGCGCTCAGCGACAGTGTACGCGAAAGCATCTCGAGCGATGCGGCTTGCTTCCTCGCCTCGTCTGAAAAGTTTAGACAAGACGTTTTGGACGCTCTGTCGATAAAGGGGTCAGACCGAGACTCAGGTATCGTTGGCGTGCTCATGGAGGCACAGAAAACGATCGTTCATATGGAAACACGCGCGTCAAAGTTCGAGGTTGCATTTGAAGCCGCCTTGCGTAGCGCTCAAAAGAGTGAACATCGAGCTGATTCGACAAAGACTGCGTTGGATCACGTCTGCGCCGTACTAGAAGCGACAAAGGAGTCATACGCGTCGTTGAGCGCCAAGACGCTGGCAATGATGGAAGACAGAGTTAGATCATCCAACGCTCGCTGCACGCAACTATTGCACACCTTAATGATTCGGGGTGGGGTAGGCTCTGCCGATACAGAGACTGATGACGACTCATTCCAGCGTGACGAACGAATCCGGATGCAACAAGCAAGAATAGATGAGTTGGAAGCGACTGCGCTAGAAATTGTCGGCGCTAGAGAGGCTGCGGCAAAGGCTCTTCAAGCAATGTCTATCGCTCGCGATACGGCTCAGAAGAAAGCTTTTGAAGAACGCGATCGTGCCATGGAGCTTAAACAAGGCATGGAGGAAGCACAGGTTGAAATCTCCAACCTTCGCGAACGCTTGCGCAACATGTCGTGCGAGCAACCTCGCGTGGAGGACCAAGTACAACGCCTGCACGCTCTTATAGAAGAGCAAGCGAAGACGATTGCTGACGCGTCGGTTGAGTTGTCTCGGAGAGAAACCCGCGAAGCTGAATACGTCGCAAAGATTGACGAAACGGAAGCGTCTATGACTGAGGTGTGCGCAAAGTACGAGGAAACACTCGACGCCAAGGATCGCAAAATTGAGGAACTCACGCGCGAATGCGCTGCTGCACTGCAGGGCGAGCAAAAGCTCGTGATACCACGAAATGATGCGGCTCCAGTAGAGATCGCAACGTCTGAAGCCATTGTCAGGGATGCGCTCGATGACAACCGAGTAGCCGCCGTCGTCGCCGCTGCAGCTCGGAGAGACACAGAAGCCGCACTCGCGGAGGTTGAGCAACTACGTGCAGAGCTGTCAGAGCTGAAACGCCGCCAGTCGTCGCACGTGTCCGCGTCATTCTCGCTCGACGGTCTCGATGAACAAGTGCTCGTCAATCTACAAGCACAGGTCGAGTTCAAATTCAACGAGCAGCGCGAGCAGTACGAAGCGGCGAGCGCGATGCTTGAGCACGACGTGACGACGCTGCAGGCGTACGCAGAGGTAATGACGGCGCGTTTGCTCAACATGGAATCTGAGCTCGTCGAGCTCAAACAGAAAGAAATGGAATGGCTGGAGCATACCAAGCCAGATGATGCCGAGAGACGTCGACACGTCGAGCGGTGTAAGCGATACCGCGATTTGATGGAGCGCCTGAAGACGGAGCACGAACGCGAACGAGCCAAGCTACTCGAGTTTGCAAAGGCGTCCGAGGCGAAAATCGCCGAATTGACGAAACGCGTGCAAAGCAGCTGGGCCGGCGAATTAGAGCAGGAAGTGGTATCGCTCAAAGCACAGGTGGCGTCGCTGAAGGCGCAGCTTCTCGCCGTCGCCACGCCTAACGTGCAAGAAAGCGACGCCTCAGAGGTCGTGCGTCTACGAGAAGAGATCAAGGCGACTAGGCTATCTACAGAGAAACAGACGGCGCAACGTTTCATGCGACAGGTGGCTCGCCATGAAGACGAGATTGAGCGGTTGCGCGATAGATGTCAGGAATGCGTGCGACCGGCGCTTGAACTCATCGAACGCGTAAGGGATCTCACCAAGATATCCATACATGCGATGGATGGAGGCGGTGAGTCCATCAACCGCGCCAAGGACGACGAGGACGACGCCAAGGACAAAGCGCTCGCACTCGGTGTGTTGAATGCGAGTGAAATTGAGGACGTGTTTCACGTTCCTCCTGTACACTTGGGCGCAAACGCGACGCCTGCGGAAGTCGCGACGGCGTTGAAATCAGCGTGGCCACTCGACGAGGAGACGAAGACCATGGCGTTAAGGTGGATTGATGGAAAGTGTAACGCTTTGGCTGGTATGTTGAACGCACCGCTCGCTGTGAGCGTGGAGGACGTGTGGAATGGTGGTCAGCTCAACGAAGTGTGCGAACTTGCGAACAAGCTATTGCTTGCTGACGACAACAACGACGTGCGCAGCGACAAAGAGACCAGTGTGTAATAAGTAGAAGATTGT
>Ga0255780_10000158_pt1 | contig 64132 bp, 42 predicted proteins | sample 071ome_32_FD_179978 | JGI IMG/M metagenome (GOLD analysis project Ga0255780, IMG submission 179978) | Coastal salt marsh microbial communities from the Groves Creek Marsh, Skidaway Island, Georgia - 071405AT metaG (version 2) | ecosystem: Environmental > Aquatic > Marine > Intertidal zone >... | reverse complement strand
GCCGGTAAGCAGTTGGAGGATGGCCGCACTCTCGCCGACTACAACATCCAGAAGGAGTCCACGCTCCACTTGGTGCTTCGTCTCCGCGGTGGCTGCTAAATGCTCTGATGCACTCATTGCACACGACTACTGCTGGGTATGCGTTCTCTCCTGAAAAGGATTCTCTCGAGCGCCGTACCTGACTCTACACGCGATGAAAGACTGAGTGCACGACTGCTCGCCAGCATGTACGATTCTTGTTCTAGTTCTCACACACACACATACACACCATTACCGTACCACTACCACATCGAAAGATGCGATGTAACGAAATGTTCCATAAAAAAGTACACTTCACTCATCTGTTCTATCCCGTCGCTCTTTATTAAAATAACGACTCACACGCTTGAAAGAAAAGCCTTTCACTCGTTTGATTTCCTCACACGCGGCCACGCATGTCGTCCGAGGCGCTCGATCCACGGACGCCAATCACGCTCATATCGAGCGAGGGTGATGAGTTCGTCGTCGTGTACGAGTTACTGTGCGCCAGCAACGTTCTGAAGCGGCTATTCTCGTGTAAACGCTCGCGAGACTTTGAAGAACAACGCACGAGAGTGGTTAGGCTTCGAGACATCTCTAGCGCGGCGCTACGGAAGATTATCGAGTATTGCGAGTACAAACACACGTACGAGCACTCCTCCACGGCTCCGCCGCGGTTTGAAATCAAGGGGGAGGAAGCGTTGGAGCTTTTGATGGCGGGCGAGTTCCTGGACATTTAGTTGCCTACTTCTTGCGCCGAGGCGGAGAGCCGAGCGTGGGAGGGAAGTGACTCCAAAGGGGTTGTTAGAAGTTGTTAGGTAGTCTGTGTTATAAAATAGGTTTAAAGTCATAGGATTATTGTTCTGTGCTTATGCGCGTCAGCATGCCGGCGTCACAAAGCTGCGCTTCGCACGTGGCGAGCACGCGATCCGCAGGGCTCGCAGCCGGATTACTCAGCGTCGCGCGCGTCCAAATGCGAAGACCATTCGATTCCATCGATTTTATCTCGACGTCAACCCTAACAGTCGTGTGAATCGGAAGAGGCTTTTTTATTTTCGCGTTGAGATCGATGGTGACGCAGCACGGCGCGCAGTAGCACTTGACGAGCTCAGCCGTACACTCGTCGAGGATGGTTTCGATGCATCCGCCGTGCGCCAAAGTCCAAGTATCGATACCTATCGCCCCAGAATCACCCACTCTCGCCACTGCGACGAGTTTTGGATACAAACTTTGACCAGATACCGCTTCTCTGTAGAAATACCTCAAATCTAATCCCCGCTGCGCGGCTTCGTCTCCGACGGCCCAACTCTCGCACGACGCAAACTTCCCCCGCTCTCCACCAGGAATCGCCTTTTGAAACGGCCTCAACGACGCATCCAAGCTCAACTCGGTCAAAAGCGCGTCATCCAACGGAAACAACCCGTGCTTACGAAACGGAATCCCGTGCGCAAAGACGTGCGAACGATAATCCTTCGCCGCGTCCGCGTGCGAGTTCAACGCCGACCGCTTCGCCATATCCAACCCCGGATCCCTCGCCTCCGTCCTCGACATGCACACCCGCCCACCCCCGGCTTGTTTACACCTCCTCTCCAACACCCCGACGGGAACCTCCGCCCCACCGCTCTCGTAATACCTCCTCACTTCCTCCTCTGTGCTCACCGCTCGCAAATCATCTTCATTCAGTTCCTTCACTCCACACTCGCCCTCCTCGGCGAGAACGATGGACAGGTTCATCAAACGCATCCGCGCATCATCCGTCGCATCCGTCGCATCCATCGCAGTCATCGTCGTCGTCGTCGTCGTCGTCGTCGCTGAGTGCGTGCGTGCGTGCGTGAGTGAGGAATTGTACTCTTTCGTAACGCACATGAAAAAAAAAACGCCTCTTCATCATTTTCGGATGAATCCGAGACGAACGATGTCGACCGACCGCGTTGTGGACCGACTGCGTCGCAATCGTTCACGCACTCATTGAACGACGCGCGACGCGACCGCGACCGCGCGATTCGACGGGGGAAACGCGAAACCGATCGAGAAAAAATACGCTTCGATCGAACACGTCGCGCGATGGCGGCGGCGACGGGGGAGGCGGTGTCGGTGGTGCGTGCGTTGGATGTCGTCGATGCGCGAATTCGCGAAACGCGCGCGTCCCGATGGTTGCCGCGACGGTTCTTCTTCTTGAGGATTTGTGCCGGTGACGCGACGAAGGACGCGGGGAACGGAGCGGTGGATGAGAAACGTTGAGGGTACGTTTGTTTCGGTGACGACTGACGGTGAGATGACGCGGTTTTTGGCGAGGCGTAGGTTGAGGTGGAGAAGCGCGCGAGAGGCGGGCGGGACGGGGCGTCGTTGCGCGAGACGCTGCTCGCCGCGAGCGATAAAGCGAAGCGTGAGTTTGCGAAGAGCGCCGAGGGCGTGGGTAAATTGTGTGAGTGCGTCATGTATGAACTCGAAAGATCGTTTGATGCGTGGGATATCGACGCTCTCGCGGCGTTGACGGCGACGATTGTGGATTATGCGGATTTCGACGCGGTGGACGCCGGAAGCGTTCGAGAGACGCTCGTCAACGCCTTTGAAAGATGCGTCGAGCGAGTGGCTTCGATGAAGAATGACTTTTCGGGCATGGTGAAACAAGAAAATGATATGATTTTAGATTTAGTTTGGATGATTAATCAGTTGGTGAAGGGTTTGGATGCGAAACGCAAGGCGGAGTGGTCTCCGATGGTGTACCACGCGGTTGAGATGGTTCTGATTGAAAAGTTGCCGCCGATTCTCCGACGCGAGGCTCTTCTCTGTCTCAAGACTCTCGCCATGGGGTGCGCCGATACGTCTATGACGCTGAAAAATATTCTCTGTCCGAAGAACACCGCGGGAAAGCGTATCCGCCGTGGCGATTCTTCGAGTAAGCTCGCCGCGCTTGCCGAACTCTTTTTGCGATGCGGCGACTTTGACGCGCAAAAACAAATCGCTGAAATCTTGTACCGTCTCGTCAAGGCGGAACTTCTCGATTTGGATCTCGCTGCAAGCATCTTCACGCACGTCTCTTCGCAGTTTAAAGATTTATTGCAAATTCAAAACACAAAGCAAATGTTCAAGTCGCTGCGAACTTTGGTTCGTCACTTCAACACGGCGCAAGGAAGCATCGCGAGCGTGCAATCGTTCGAAGCGGAATCGTTGAGTCTCGAGGGTTTGAAAATCAAGGATAAATGGGTGAACTTCGGTTCCGATATGATGACGGTGCACGTGTGCTTGGACGAAGAAGACGAGAGCGTCGTCGAGCCGGTGGATATTTTGTACTCGAATATTCGCGCCTTCTCCATGCCGGAGAGCAACGCAGTGCACGTTGGAATTCGCGAAAAGCCTCTCGGCTTGGCGCCTGATGATCCCTTTAGTCTGACGAACGATGGATGGATACAGATTAAGTTCCAAAAACACAGCGGCCCCGCGCTTTTGGAGCAAGTCTTTCGCATTTGCAAGCGCAGCGAAGTCGTAGAACTCTTCTTGGAGAACAATTCCGACTTGATGCCGACGAAGAAGAAATCTGTCGGAATATTAGATCTTGATTTAACCTCTGAAACGGAATCTATGGAGGCGTCTCTGCCGAAGCCTCTCAAGAAGCCTTCAGTGTCAAATGCCAAGGCTAAGAAGCAGCTGAAACCGAAGCCAGCCATTCGAAAGCGCCCCAAGGCGGCGACTGTTCTGACCGAATCTGACACATCCACCGAGCTCCACGTCGCGGCTACCAAATCTCTTTCCCGGGCGCCGCTCAAGCAGACGCGTCAGCTGCCGAAACGCAAAGCTAAGCAAGAAGGTTTGAATAAACTGAACGAGCAGTTGAACGAAGCACTTGAAGATCTCGTGGAAGAAGATGAAGCGTCCGAGTCGCTTCCCGACGACGACGAGGTTCCGCCTTCCTCTCTGGATGAAAAAGACCCGGTGGTATCTAGCCAAGAGACGGCTGAGGACAATTGGACGATTGATGACATTCCTGCGCTCATGAAGATGATCAAGGCTAAGCACACGAGCAAGAAGCAGCGAGAGGATCTTCAGCGCGTCGTGGCTGATTTGAGACGCCGCTCCGCCGCTCCGTCCAAGTCTGTATTCAAGACGCCCGCCGCATCGATTCAAGCACCCAAGACAAACATGAAGACGAAGCGCGCACCGATAAAAGCAATGGATACGTTCTTAGCCTCCAATCGATCCAGAGATAGATTTTGGGATAGCGCCAAGGATCACCAGAAGGCTCGCTCTGAAAATTTGCCGACATCAAAGCGTGCGAGCGCTCTCAACTTTGACGACATTGACAAGGATGACTATTATGATGACGACGACGAGGACGAAAATATGGGAGAACTCTCACCACTCTCAAATTTTCTCAACGATTCCAACACTTCTCCTCTGTTGAAATCTGACAAGTCCAAGTCAAAGAAGAAGGCGAGCAAGATTCTCACCGCCAAGACGCCCGCCGTTGCGACGAACGATATGGCTAGTTTTCAGCAAATGATGCACTCTCTCGCCGAGCGAAATCGCCGCATCGCTCTCGAACGCATCACCGCTTTGATCAATGACTTCAAACAGGAGACCGAGTCCGCCACTCGCAAGCTCATCAATCACATTGAGCGGGATTTGGAGGCGGCGTCCGCCGCCGCGGCTCGCCGCGTCGCCGAGCGTCGCGCACAAGCCATCGCCCTCCGCGACCGTCTCTCCGTCCTCAACACCGACTACAAGTCATCTCTCCGCGTCCTGTGCGAGGATTACAGCGCCCTCAAGCGCGCTCGAGAAGAAGACGTGCAGCAATCTGTCGTCGCGCTCGACGAAATCGAACGCCTTCGATCCTCCGACGCCGACGCCCTTCTTCGCCGCGTCGACGCCAAGCGTCGTCGCGTCGCCACCGAGTGTCAATCCGCCCACAAAAGCGTCCATTCTAACGACGGTGTCAAGTCCATGCTCCTCGAGCTCGCTCGTTCAATGTGAAGAGTGCATGAAAACCAACCGCGCTCCGCGACTCCGCGACTCCCGACGCCTCTCTCGCCAAGACTCAAAACTCTCGAGCGCAGAGTCATCCATGTCATCACATCCATAATCTTGAAACAAAAACGCTAATAACACACACAGAACGCGCACACACAAATCACCTCCACCGCGCATAAAACCAAAAAAAAGACCGCTTTCACGATGTGATGGACCGATGACGACTCTCCTGGAGTGGATGGACCGTTTACAAAGACAAAAAAGACGATTTATCGGATAGATACATCTTACTATAAACCAAAACTATCCATATTATCAATGGTTTCTATTCATTGTGTGTATGTATGTGTGTGTGTTTGGGTCGGGTCGCGCGCGACGTCACCCACTCGACGAATCTTTTCATTTCATTCCATTCGATCGAATCGTCAGAACGACGCGGCCGGTGTCGTCCGCGCATCGCCGCACTCGCACGACGACGACGATGATGACGACGACGACGACGATCCCGACGACCCCGGGTGGTTTCGCCGGGTCGAGAAACCACCGCGCGCGCGTTGGACGACGGGCTCGGACGAGCCCTGTGCCCCGAGGAATTATCCACAGCCGCGGCGAATGGAGCGGAAGCGCCGCCGTCGCGGCGACGGGAAGACGCGCGATGCGGAGCGAAGAGGCGCGTGTTCGGGACGGACGACGATGGATGATGATGGGATCGATGACGACGACGAAGAGGCAGAGCCGGATGTCGACGGCGACGACGGGCGTGGCGACGACGGCGAGTAAAGACGGCGAAGGGTTGAATGAAGAGGGTGAGATTGAAAAGTGCCTGGAGGATGAGGATTGCCTGAACGAAACGGTGGCGGGGTTGGAATCGGCGTTGGCGAGCTCGGATGAATCGGACGGAAAGACGACCGAGAAGGAAGCCCCGGTGGTGACGAAACCGAGGGCGTTTGTCAACGCGAAGACAATCGACGAGGAGGACTACGAGGATGTCGTCGTGAGCGAGCCGCCGTTGAACATTGAACGGTTAAAGTCGGTCGGTACGATTGCGAGGACGTTTGAGATTTGGAGTTTTGTCGTCGCTTTCGTGTTTCGACGCGTTTTCATCGGTGTCAAGTGGTCGTACAAGGGTGGATACACGGAGGAAAAACGTATCGCCAGGTTGGAACGGCTGGCCAACTGGTTGCGTTTGGGTTTGCTCAGACTCGGGCCGACTTTTATCAAGGTCGGTCAGCAGTTCTCCACGCGCGTCGATGTGTTGAGCCCGCAGTTTATTCGCGAGCTCGAGAAGCTGCAAGATCGCGTGCCGCCGTTTCCGACCAAGCTCGCAAAGGAGATCTTGCAAGAGGAACTTGGAGGACCCCCAGAGCAATTCTTTGACAACTTTGAAGACACGCCGCTCGCGGCAGCCTCCTTGGGTCAAGTGCACCGCGCGCAGTTGAAGAACACGGGTGAACAAGTCATCGTCAAGGTGCAACGCCCGGGTTTGAAGGAAATCTTCGATATCGACTTGAAAAACTTGCGCGTCATTGCCAAGTGGTTGCAAAAGGTGGACCCAAAGAATGATGGCGCGGCCCGCGACTGGGTCGCAATCTTCGACGAGACGGCTCGAGTTTTGTACGATGAAGTTGACTATACCAACGAAGCGAAGAACGCCGAGGAGTTCAGACAGCAGTTTGCGGGTTCTGACTGGATCAAGGTGCCCCGCATCTTCTGGGACTACACGAAGAGACGCACTCTTTGCATGGAGTACGCGCCGGCGACAAAGATTAACGACGTGGAAGGCATTAAGAAGATGGGCGTCGACCCCGATCGCATGGCTCGCCTCGCGGTTGAGGCGTACCTCCAGCAAGTCTTGAGGTTTGGCTTTTTCCACGCCGATCCGCACCCTGGTAACGTCGCCGTTGACAAGGGCGAGGATGGTAATGGTCGCTTGGTTGTGTATGATTACGGTATGATGGGACGCATTCCGAGCACGACTCGTGACGGTTTGCTCGACTTGTTCTACGCCACTTATGAAGGACAAAGCGATAGCGCTGTTAAGGCGTTGATGAAGATGGGTGTGCTCGTGGATACTGGCGCCGATCTCACCGCCGTCAAGCGCACCGCGGATTTCTTCTTGCAGCAGTTCGACGCGCGCATCAACGCGCAGAAGAAGGCTCGTGAGACGAACAAGGAAGAGTACGAGGCTGAATTCAAGGCTCCGAGAACCAAGGAAGAGAAGACGGCGGTTCGTAAGCGCATTTTGAGCAACATTGGCGAGGATTTGTTGGTTGTCAGCAAGGATCAGCCGTTCCGATTCCCGGCTGAGTTCACCTTTGTGGTGGTAAGTATTTTTCGTTCGAATCTCGCCTCGTTCACGCTCACGCGCTTTGCGATGATGAGAAAACGCTATCTAGATACACTTTTTCGATGAACGTATCTGGGTTTCGGCCCAGCGTTGATTACTTACAGCAATGTGGTTTCTCTGAGCATATACGACGACGCGCTCGTCGCTTCGTTGAGAGTTGCTTGATATGAGACTAACCGTTGACTTTTCTTCTTGCACGAAATTAGCGAGCTTTCTCCGTCCTCGACGGCATCGGAAAGACTCTCAACAAGAAGTTCGACATTTCCGAAATTGCCGCACCGTACGCGCGCAACTTGTTGATTGAGGCGAACCCGAACTCCTTGCCTCCGCAAGTGGTCACCGCGCAGCGCGACTGGCTGCGCCGCGCGGATGCTCAAACGAGAGCCCTTGTGAACCTGTTCAAGGGTCCAGACGCCATCTACAACATCGCAGACATTGTTCGTCGTATTGAAAGCGGTAAGCTTAAAATTCGCGTTCGCGCGTTGGAGGCGGAACGCGCGCTTGATCGTATGGCTATTATGCAAAGTATCACCATGCAATCCATCTTGGCTTGCGCCGCGGCAAACGTTGGTGTTGTTTTCTTCGTTTCGGCGGCGACCATCACCAACTCTTTGCTTTATGCGAAGTGTGCCTTCGGCGTTGCCGCTTTGATTGGTTTCCAAGCGTTCATGGGACAAGTCAAGTTGAACAAGATGTTGAAGAAGGAGGCACAATACTCGGGACAGTAGAGAGATGGTGAGAGCGGGCGAGACCCTCGTGGTGGTGGCGCCTTAATGATTTTAATGCGATGCACATATTGATACGAAAAAACTAGAACACCCGCCGAAACACGCCCTCTCGATTAAAATTGTCTGTTAAATCTCGAATAACAAATCTCACTACGCTTATAGAAGTCAAAGGGACGCGGCGGTAATGCGCGTTTTACTTAGAAGTCGACGTCGGTTCTAAACTCGAAGTTGTCCTCTCCGTTGTGCATCACCCCAGCCTTTTGGTATTGATCAACTCTGTGCTCGAAGAAGTTCGCCTTACCCTGGAGAGAGATTAGTTCCATCCAGTCGAACGGATTGACGGCGTTGTAAAGCTTGGAAGCGCCCAACGAAACGAGCAAGCGGTCGGCGACAAACTCGATGTAAGTGCTCATGAGGTTGGCGTTCATGCCGACGAGAGAGCAACTCAGGGCGTCACACACGAACTCCTTCTCGATATTGACGGCATCACCGACGATTTGATGTAAATGTTGCTCAGGCAGCGGGTTTTCCAACATGCTGTAGAGCAAGCACGCGAAATCGCAGTGCAAGCCTTCGTCGCGACTGATGAGTTCATTCGAGAAGGTCAAGCCGCGCATGAGACCTCTCTTCTTGAGCCAAAAAATAGCGCAGAAAGATCCGCTAAAAAAGATGCCTTCTACGCATGCGAAAGCGACAAGACGTTCGGCAAAGCTCGCATCGCTACCGATCCACTGAAGCGCCCAATCAGCCTTCTTTGCAACCGTGGGGACGGTGTGAATCGCTCTAAAGAGACCGTTCCTCTTTGCCGGATCCTTGATGTACGTGTCCAAAAGAAGCGAATACATCTCGCTGTGAATGTTTTCAATCGCGAGTTGGAATCCATAGAACGCCCGCGCCTCCGGAAGTTGCACATCCGTCATGAATCTCGAGCACAAGTTTTCCAACACGATGCCGTCGCTTGCCGCGAAAAATGCCAGCACGTGCGATATGAAGTGCTGCTCATTATCATTGAGCGAAATCCAGTCCCGGTAATCGTACGTGAGATCCACCTCCTCCGCCGTCCAAAAACTCGCCTCCGCCTTCTTGTACATCTCCCACACCTTCGGGTGTCTGATTGGGAACAAGCAGAAACGATCCGGATTGTCCCTGAGCATCGGCTCTCGGGAGTCCCGCTCCCTCGCCGCGATCGCTCGCGCCGATCCCGCCTCAGCATCCGCCTTGACTGCCCACGGCGACAACGCCGCGATCCTTTCCGCCACTTCCTCCACCTCCAAGTGCGTGCTCGACGCGCTCAACGATTCGTCCGAACCCGTTCGCCTCGGCGTCGTCTGTTTCTTCGCGCACTCCTCCACCGGGGCGACCGCGTTGACCAGATTACCGCCACCCTTCCCGCCGTCTTTACACGCCTTCCCTGGTTCGTACCCGAGCTTTGTTTTCATCACCGACGTGATCGGATGTAAATCCTCCACGCTATCGCTCACCGCACTCATCGTCGTCGTCGTCGTCGTCGTCGTCGAACGCCCGTTGGAATCGATTTTCGCGCCAATTCCGACACGCGCGCTTTCGGAATTGAATGCGATTTCACTTCAACGAATGAATACGCGGTTCGCGGTCGTTCACACGCGCGAGCGAGTCGTTTCTTTCAATCGAACTTCTTCGAGACCCGTTCGTCCGTCGTTCCTCGAGCGTCGTCTTCTCTCGTCCGTCGTCGCGTCGCGTGGTCACATTCACGGGCACTCCAACGACGTCACGGCGCGAGTGTCGAGAGTAGTCACATTTTATATCCATAGATGGACCTTTGACCACTTTTAATATGGAGTTAAGACTCCGGTACCATACTATACCACCCGAAAGGCCATCAAACTGTTTTAACGAGTTTTTGGGGCTTGGATCCGATCGTTTCGTTTCGGATCGTTCGCTTCGGCGCGGCAGAGACGCTCGCTCTGGCGGAAGACGCGAAGAAGAACCATGGGCAAAGTCGCGACGCGTTTGCGCTCCGTGACGTACACGCTCTCCCCGATGCGCACCGGGGTGATGCACGGCTTGTTTAAGGATTGGGCCGCAGGCATGGCGAAGCGGGTCAAGGAGAACGCGGTGGATGCCGGGTTGTTTTGTGCGGTCCCGCTGTTTGGAACCATGGCGTACGTGGCGCGACGCGACGCGACGCGACGTGATTCGACGATCACGCGCGTTTGGTTGTTCGTGATGGATGGATGGATCGCGCGATCGGTGACGGGATTCGCGGCGGAAACAAACATTCGATTCGATGGTTGTGATGGACGGACGGATCGCGCGAGGGTATCGAGGAAGAAGAAGAAGACGCGAACAAAGACTGACGAAAACGAACCCCCCGACGTTGTCGCTCGAATTTGAACAGGTACGCCGCGAATTACAAGGAAAACGAAAAGCTCGCGCACCGGTACTAGGCGTGGATCGTCTCGGGAGGAGGTGTTCGGAGTCGACGCTCGAGAGGCGAGGAGGGGCTCTGCTCGCGGGCGTCGGCTCGCGCGAGCCTCGGGCGAGGGCACGAGCGGACGTTGGATTTAGAGTTGTAACAATTAGCCAGTAAAGCATTATGTTCATTTTTCTCCTTTGATTCCGTGGCTGGAACTTTTCGAACGCGTCGCGATCGGTTTGATCGGGCGGTTATGGACGCGCGCGCGAGGGAGCGTCGGCAACTACTCTTGGTGACTTGGATTTCTTAATTATTCGATTGGCCCTCACTTCACGTCGCGCGGCGACCATGTCCGGCGCTCCCGGCGCGGACGATTCGCTCCCGCCGGACTCCAACGAAACCGACGGGTACTACGAGGAGGCGCCGGACGTAAGAGAGCTCCAGCCCGGACAATCACCGGGAGAGAGCGGTGGCAATTGGCGTCAGTGGTTCCCGACAACTGTCGACGTCCACGCCCTCCAAAACGCCTTCGCCCGGGCGTCTTCGTCGTTGATGCCGCACACAACGGGCGTGCGAATGCCGCAGTGGGGCGACGAGGCTCGAAACGCTGCGCTCGCCGTGGCGAGAGCTGATGAGGAGGATGAACAGTATCGCGCAGACTTGGCGCGAGCAATCAGCGCGAGTCTCGGCGGGGAAAATGGCTCTCCCGGCACCGCCTCAGGGTCTTTACCGGACAACGAGGATGTTCTCAATGAAGTGCGGAGACAAAGTCTTCGAGAACGCTTCGGTGGTGTGGCGATGGCGGAGCGGTTTTGGCAGACGTACTCGCTGAATTTTAGCGAGCGGTTAGCAGACGGCTTTTACTATCCGCATCCGAGCGAGTGGGGCGAACACGCAGCTTCGCACAAGGGAAGACTACCGAAGTTTGACGAATTGAAAGCGCTCGCGTGTTGTTCTACCGATCGCGAAGTTTCTGTCGTCGATAGAACGAATGATTTATCGCTTCAAGAGTTTGAGGCGTTTTGTTTCGATGAGATTGGCCACATCGATGACCGATGCGACGCGTCTCCAGAGCTTGCGAGGTTGATCGCTGAACGCCTGGGAGGTACTGTTGAAAACGACGACGCATTGAGGGAAACATGGCTGGGTGAACGCGCGAGACTGATGGATGAGACGGGCGGGATTGTTTTCCCGATTGGATCGATGAAAATTGGATTGCAACGACACCGCGCCATCTTGTTCAAGGCGGTGGCTGATTTTCTCGAAATCCCGTCACAAATCTTGAGAGGAAAGTTTTACTGCGGTGAAGAAGAAGCGGTGATGATCATAGTGATGTGTGGAGGCCAGAAGCGCATGCTGAACTTGATGGATTGCCCCGGTGCGATGCAGACTCCTTACAACAGCGACTCAAAGCCTCCATCCATAGCGAACTCTTACGCCGCCTCGGAAAGCGGAAGAGATTCCCCCATCACGCCGGGACCTTCGGTTGGACCTTCACACGCTGAAGGGGAACGGTTTGGCGTCATGTCCCCAGAGTTGATACAATCGCGCGTGCCAAAGGTGACAACGCCGCTACCTCGTCTTGAGATTGCGGTGGATTTAACGATTGACCCATCTCAAATCCTTCTAGGAGAGCGAATTGGTATCGGCTCTTTTGGCGAAGTCTACAGAGCTCTCTGGCGGGGCACAGAAGTCGCCGTCAAAAGATTCCTCGATCAGGATATATCTAAGAATCTATTGGACGATGTGACGTTTGAGATTGACATCATGCGCCGGTTGCGACATCCGAATGTAATTCTCCTGATGGGAGCTGTCACCATTCCGGGCAATTTGTCGATCGTCACCGAATTCCTTCATCGAGGATCATTGTTCAAGTTGCTACACAGGGAGCAAAATGAAAACGTGCGGTCTGCTCTGGATCAGAGAAGAAGGATGCGAATGGCTTTGGACGTCATACGTGGTATGCACTATCTCCACTCGTTCGAGCCCATGATTGTTCATCGCGACTTGAAATCACCAAACTTGCTCGTCGATAAGAGCTTCGTGGTTAAAGTGTGCGACTTCGGGCTCTCGCGCATGAAGAGAAACACGTTTCTCAGCTCAAAGACGAACGCCGGTACTCCCGAGTGGATGGCGCCGGAAGTTTTGAGAAACGAGGAAAGCGATGAAAAGGCGGATATTTACTCGTTTGGCGTCATTCTATGGGAGCTCTCCACCATGCAGGAGCCATGGGGAGGCATGAACCCAATGCAAGTCGTCGGCGCGGTTGGATTCGCGGGCAAACAACTCGAGATCCCATCAGAAACTGATCCTTTGGTTGCAAAGATATGTCAAGAGTGCTGGAATGTAAAGCCGCGCGAACGGCCAAGCTTTGAGGAGCTCGCGGTCCAGATGCGGGCGGTAGCCAAGGTCCCGAGTCAGCCCTCTATTGGAACTCCGAGTAGTAAAGAGTCGAGCCCACCGAAGAAGAATGCGTCACCGTCGCCACATCCCGATCCAATGAAGGGCGGTTGGGAAGACGAACGATTTAGATAGATGATGCAGATGTATTTTTAGATTCTTGTATGTACAATATTTCACATTCTTAGCTTCTACGCATCAATGTACTTTGTCGCCTGCGCTTCGATGACCCAGTGTTCCATACTCTTCTCGAAATCCTCTTCTTTCATGCTCTCGAGCGCGTCATTTCGCGGCAGCGGTGGCGCAAAGCTCTCGCTCGTAACAAGTTTCTTGATGATGAGGAGTCCAACTTGCGGCCGAAACTGCGGCACCATGTGACCAGAGCCGTGAACCGTGACGAAAGACAAGTTGTTAACGTAATCAGTCACGTGACCAGCAAACTGAGGTCCGGCATCAATCACCGCCAGATTTGGACCATAGAGGAGAGGCTTCGACTGGAGGACACCAACGTCAACTCCAGAAGCATTGTAGAAGTACGGTCGCTGCGACCCACCCTCGAGTTCGTCAAATCCAATCTTAATGATTGCTTCTCGAGTGCCTTCATAGCTCACGCAAGGATCGGTATCACCGTTGAAGACAATCGTTCGTTCGAGCTTTGGCGCAAGCTTGCGATAGAAATCAATCATCGATGGAGTGGAGGACGACGCGTCCTCGTTGCACGCCGCCCAATTCTTGGAGTAAGACCAGCCTTCGGTGGGACCCGGCCAAGCGGATGCGGGCGAACTCTCGACGTGAAGCGCTTTACGAACATCGTCGCGCATCATCCATTGCGTCATCATGTAGTCGAGCGTTCCCGGAACAAATTCACCTCCCTCAGCCATAGCGGCGGGTCCGAACAATGTAAGGTCGTTTAACCACGAAAATCTCCAATCTTGCGCAAATCCGTTGCTCGTTTGCCACAAGAACTTTCGATGCGCCAAGAGACACTCCTTAGAAGACCCTTTAGCTTCGTCAGCGAAAATCTTGAGCAGGTTGGTGGATGACGCTTGCGTCTTTGTCCACTCTCTGCGAGTCAACGGCGACATGTATCGATGACCGCAGTGATGCCACAGCAAGTTGTATTCCTTCTCTGGAACGAAACCATACTTGTGCCCGTACCAAAGCATGCTCATGGAATTTTCCTGCGACTTGTTATCCGTGCAGGGATCGCCCGTGGCGATGCCGACGAGTGGAATTTTCTCATCCTCCTCGGCGTCAGAGTTGTGGTCGACAATCTGTTGCGCGAGCGTCGGCACGTAAACTCCGGCGTAAGACTCCCCAGTCAAGTAGAGTTGATTCTTCCGAAGCTCTGGAAACTTGCGAAAAAAATCCAAGAGCGCCGCGGTCGCGTCTGAAGCCGTACTAATGTCGTCGTTCGCGCAGTCTCCGCCCGCCAACATTTCCTCGCAATAACTCCAACCAACCCCGGCAGGGGACTCAAGCGCGAGCAGATTGACGTATTTCGTCCACGAGAATGGATTTTCCATCAAACCACCCGTGGCGTTGATCAAAAGAGGCCCTTGCTCCTGCAAAAACCCGAGAAGCGAGCTGGAACCGGGTCCACCGTTGAACCAAACCGCCGTAGGCGCCTCGAGCCACGAGTTTCTCCCGTCGTCTCCTCGCGTCTCCTTGGCTGCGAACCAATAGTGTAACCTCGTCCCGGGCGTCGATGCGCTCGCATCGAGAAATCCAGAGTACTGCGTCGTCGGCGGTGCGCCGTATTCCGGCAAATCCGTCACCAAATCCGCGTTTCTCGTCGAAGCGTCAGCGTCCAGTTGCTGATGACGTTGCATGTCATCAAGATGATGGTCTTTCTTCCGAACGCTCAGCAACCCCACGCCGCGCGACGAACCGTCGCGACCGACGAACGCAACCGGACGCGCGCACGACGCGACGTCTCCGAGCGACGCCGCGAGGGCGACGACGAGGGCGACCGCGGACGCGCGAAGCATGCGTGTTCTACTCTAACGACCTGGTGAGAGTGTCTTCATAGCATTAAAAATCCATGAATACGAAGGTCTCCCCCAAAACGACTCAAACGACGAGTCATAACCATTCAAAAAACACAGGGGTCGCAAAGACAGCCCAAAACGAACGCAACGGAAGCGACGCCAAACCGAAGCCGCGCGAGCACCTTAAACGCCGCGCGCGACGGGCGGCGACGGCAGAGGACGATCGCGAAAACGTCCACCGACCGTTTCGTCTCCATGTCGTCGGACGAGGACGCGACGCTCGCGGCGGCGCGCTCGGCGCCGATTCGTGACCGGTGTGCGCACGCGCTGTGGAAGGCGCGAGTGGAGGCGTACGAAACCGTCGGACACGCGTGCGCGAGGAACCGATCGCATCGCGATGACGCGACGCTCGTGGATTTTGGTGCGTGTGGACGACGACGACGCGATGGTGTGGATGATGCAGAGGAATGGATGCCGCGTCGGGTCGGATTGGTTTTGGTTTTTGATTATGAAGGACGCGCGCGACTGACAGCTGGAGTGTGTTTTCGTTGAATATTTAGGTGATTGCGCGACGAAAGCGTGCGCGGATGGGAACGCGGCGGCGTTGGATGCGGCGCTTGAAAGCGTTCGAGCGTTTTTGACAATTGCAGATGAGGAATACGCGGAGAAACACGCGGTGGGTATGCTCGCGAACCTGACGACGAAAGGCTTGGGCGGAAGGCCAAAGGCGGTGGAGCGAGCGACGGAGTGCTGCATGTTGCTGATTGAGTTGGAACAAGTTGAAGTAGTTTTAGAGGCGTTGCTTAAAGCGACGTTGAATAGAATACCAAAGCTCGCGCTCGCGGCGACGAATGCGCTTTTGACGGCTGTCAAGGCGTTCGGTACGCCAAAAGTGATTCCGGCGGGCGCCATGCTCAAGGGACTTGTGCCTCTATTCGATGCAAAGGATGCAAAGGTTCGCGCTGCGGCGAAGGAAATCACCGTGGAGATGACGAGATGGTTGGGTTCAGACGCGGTGAAGAGAGATTTGATTGATAAAATGCGGGATTCTATGCAGGCTGATGTTAACAAGGCTATCGCGTCAGTCGAGTCGGGCGCGTGTCCGACAAGATTCTTACGAAGAGAACAAGCGGCGGCAGATGTGGGTGTCTCGACCTCGGGCGCGGGTCCGAATGCTGAATCAACAGCCACGACAAATGCCGCGCGAGAGAGCACACAAGCTGTGGCGGTGCCAGATGCGTACGATTACGCCGAACCAGTGTCAATATTGCCTCTGCTCGATCAACCCGGGGAGGGAGAGAATCCTAAATTTTGGGATGGTGTGGTGAGCAAAAAGTGGCAGGAACGACAATATGCTCTTCAAACTTTGACAAAACTGGCGAGTGCACCAAAACTGGCTTCAGCAGATTACGGCAATGTCTCTAAATCGTTGAAGCAGGTGATCACAAAGGATAGCAACGTCGCCTGCATCGCCGAGGCCGCGCGAGCGTCTGCAGCGCTCGCGAGAGGTGCGCGCAAGGACTGGACTCGTGACGCGCGTGCACTGTTACCTGGGATGCTCGATAAACTCAAAGATAAGACTGCAGCAGTCATAGAAGCTTTGCAGGGCGCACTCGCAGAATACATCAAACATTGCTTCGAACTCGTCGACGTCATGGATGATGTCTGTTTGGCGTTGAAGCACAAAGTTCCAAAGGTTCAGATTGAGACGCTCAAGTGGCTCGCCTCATCCTTTGAACAGATTCCACGGGCAGAACTGACGGCGTTACACAAAGCCATACTCCCGCCCATTGTCAAGTGCACGAGCGCTTCAAATGGTGACGCTCGGAACGCCGCCTTTGCCGCACTTGCTTCGTGCGCAAAGGCAAGTGGAGGGATCAAGACGATAGAATTCATGTTGATGGACTTGGATGCTGGGAAACGAACCAAAATCGAAGAAATGATGACGAATGTAGAGAGCACTTCTGCGACGTCTACGCTCGGAAAGCCAGCGAGCGAGGCGTCGAGTATGCGCTCTTCAGTGGATCTCCGAGCGAGCAAATCGTTTTCGTCTGCTCGTCCTGCGGCGAAGACGGAAGTAGTTTCAAAGCTAGTCGAGGCGCCAGTTCAGGCAAAATCAGTTGCCGCTATGTCAGTATCGCCTCAAGCGATCGAAGCGTCTGACGACGATGCCGCCGCGCGCGTGACCGCTCTGCTTGGTGTGGATACGGTCAATGGCTTGAAGAGTGCCAATTGGAAGGAGCGTCTCGAAGCGATGAGCTCAGTGCAAGAGAAGGCTGCATCACTCGGAAACAATTCAAGTGAGGCATTGGATACAATGGTTATTGGTTTGGCATCTTTTCCAGGATGGAGCGACAGCAACTTTCAAGTTGTTGGAGCAATGTTCAAAACAATCGCAACGCTCAGTGCGTACGAAAGCTTTGAATTCCGACATGCAGCGTCCGCTCTCGACGTCCTGGGAGAAAAGTTGGCAGACTTCAAGCTTCGTGTTCCCGCCTCTGATAGCTTAATGACTATTGCTGAGGCTCTTGGTCCGCGAGCAGTCATCGCTCGAATCGAGGAGAAGGCTGGCGCTCACAAAAATCCCAAGGTTGTAGCGGAGGCTTTGAACTGGACAGGTTCGGCGGTGCTCGCATTCGGTACGGAGTGCTTGGATACGAAATCACTGATTTCGTGGGCGCGACAGGCGCTTGAAACACCCAACCCAGTCATCAAGGGTTCCGGTGCGAAATTAATAGGAGCTCTTCACGCCGGTATCGGGCCAGCTATCAAGGATTCGCTTGACGGACTCAAAGAATCGCAGTTGAAAAGTCTAGAGGCTGAGTTCGCTCGGAACCCATTCGAGGGCGGAATGAAACCGAGCAGGACTGTCCGCACCAGAGCTGTTACTGCTGCTACCTCTGCAGAGCCTTTGGCGGTTGTGGCGTCCTCTGCAACTGCTCCTGATGCGCCTCGTGTGGACATTGGTCCGAAAATCACCGACTCATTCTTGGGCAAAATGGCTGATTCCAACTGGAAAATGCGTGCTGAAGCGCTGGAGGAGCTGGGAACGATCCTCAAAGCTGCGAATAATTCCATCGCGCCAACTGTTGGCGATCTCCCGAAGAGCTTGAGCGCTAGATTTGCGGATTCAAACAGAATGCTTGCCGTGACGGCGCTCAACTTGGCGGGTGAAATGGCTTGCGCCATGGGTCCACCAATTGAGAAAGTCGGTCGAGCGACGCTCTTGGATATTGTGAAATATTTTGGTGATAGTAAAAAGAATGTTCGCGAAGCCGCAATCAAGGCTTGCACGCGCTGGGCCGAAGCCATGGGCTTTGGCAAAGTGATTGCTTTTTTGGCTGAAAAGTTTCAAGAGTTGACTGCAAAAATTAACGCAGAGGGTAAAAAAGAGGCGTTAGACTGGTGCGCAGAGTTGTACAACAAGGAAGAGAATGGTGCCGACGACTCAATTTGTACTGGTGTACTCCACTTTGCAGCGGTCGGACTGAGCGATAAATCAACAGAGTCGCGAAAGGCGAGCGCCGTACTCATGCAGGCAGTCATGACAAACATCGACTCGGCCAAGATACTGTCCCTCACGTCATCCTTGAAGACTGATCTTAAATCAGCCATCGAATCCTATCTGAACAAAGGTAAAGCAACCGCGAGCTTCAAAACTGCGGGAACAGCGGTGATGGCCGCAAACGCAATGAAGACGGCGACTACAGCGGCTCAACGGAATGCGGCGCGCAAGGCGGCGACGCTGGGTGGTTCTGCGAAATCCACAGAGAATGCCGTCGCTGTGCCGACTGGGCCAGTCTTCCTCGTTGATACAGACAAAGCTGTGCGTATTCGTAAATATCCGAGAAAAGCAGTCAAGTTTGAAACTCTTCGGGATGAAGATCTGATGTTGGCGTACCGTGAGCTCAAGTCAGCGTCGCAGGGGCATTTCCGCGCTGACATTCAAAAGATGATGTTTACCGACGACATCAAGGCGCACCTCGCCGCTCTCGATGCGATTCACGAAGCGATTAAATCTGACGAAAGTGAGCTTATCAATAATTTCGATCTGCTCATGCGTTGGTTGATGCTCCGCATCAGTGAGGCGAGTCCGAATACGCAAGTAATGAACAAGGTGTTGGACGTAGTGCTCGACGCGCTCCACGCCGCGAGCGATCTGGATTATAAGCTCGCCGAGCAAGAGGCTGCCATTCTTTTACCGGTCATCGTGGAAAAGTCAGGTCACAACATTGAAACGATTCGAGAAAAATTCCGTTCCATCTCGCGAGCCGTTCCCACGGTTTACTTGGCTTCAAAGTTTGTTGGTTACCTCACCACGGGAATCGTAGAGACAAAGAGCTCGCGCACGAGGTCTGAATGTTTGGAGGAAATATCGCGTCTCATCGAAAGGCACGGGCTTCTCGTATGCTTGAGAGAAGATAAAACTTTGCAAGAAGTCATCAAGCTCGTCGATACCAGAGACATCAGCTTGAGGAATGGAGCATTAAATTGCCTCGCTTCGGCTTACAAGGTTGCTGGTGAGAGCGTTTGGAAACGCATCGGTCACATACCGACTGAGCTCGTCAAGGATGTCGTCACTGATAAATTCGCCCGCGTCGCTCGAGAGATGAGTCTCAACAATGAAGGCTCACCGGGTGACTGGCTCAAGTTTGATCCGATTCCTATCGCTAGCGCGCTTGATGGCGCCGCAGTGAGTAAGAGTGTGGACACAGGCGTGCTCGCCACGTCCACGTTGACCAACATGATGGGCGCGGCTTCTATATCTGAAGAGGTCGTAAACCCAAAGAAGAGTATTGTCTCTCAATCATTGTCAGCTCTGCCGAGCAGAACTCCGTTTACCCCGCGGACTGAGCCCATGGAGGTTGATGCGAGCGCGCACGTTGTGACCCCTGCTCCCGAGGATGTCAGAATTGGAGCGAGTACTCCAACCGTGAGAAGCCTCTTTCCAGACGTCTCGGCCCAAGCGACTTCAATGACATGGAAAAGTTTGCTGACGGCTGTGAACGATATAGATGAAAACGTTGCCGTTGAAGCCATGAAGGGTGTTTGTCACGAAATCATGAATGCCAAGGACAATGTCGCGCTTCACGCGTCTATGGTCGGCGACATCGATGCCCTTGTGAGTTCGCTCGTCAAGCGCATAGAGCACATCTTTATCACTGCCATCGCAAATCCATCCAAGGGCACGCGAGGATGCCGATACGTGCTGAACGCGCTCATGCAGATCCACCAAGAGCGCGTATTCGCCACCGCTGTGACTGAGCCGACGCAGCGTGCTTTCATCAAGCAACTCATCTTGATTCTGCTCGATGAGCGGATAATGACACTGGCTGACGGTGAATCTCTCATCAAGGCGGCGAACATGCTCATGATTGCCATGATGGAAAACTGCACGCGATCTTACACCTTTGTCGCCTTCTTGACGCTGCTATACGATCGTCCCATCAATGTGCCGGCGCGGTTTGACGATTTGCTCGTCAAGTGTCTGATCAAGCTCACGCGGTCGCTGCAGCTATCGATCGAAAACGTGCACATCCCGACAATTCTAGCTGGTATTCACGGCTATTTGAGCACGCTCGGAGTGAACGCCATCAACGAGCGCGCAGCAGCTGACGATCAAGGTTTGCGAGCCGTCAAGACGCTCTTGCACGAGATTACAAAGCACGTCGGCTCGGCTATCTACAGCTACTGCTCGAGCATTCCTCCGAGAACGCAGCTTCCAGCGCCGATGATATATTCGTTCATCGAGGTCAATTTGATGGCGCCCAGATCTGTGGCACCGCCAACGGGCGCGAAGTCGAGGATGAACCTTCAGTCGAGTCCGGGAACGAGCATCAAGAGCAAACTTGTTACCATCTTTAAAAAGATTGGAGAAAAGACGACCACGAGCCAGGGCCTGGAGGAGCTCTACCAATTCACCCTTGATCACCCCGATGAGGACCTGACTCCGCAATTGGAACGCACGAGCGAGGCGTTTCAAATGTACATTAAGCGCGGCTTGCAAAAAGTCGAGGCCAGCCGCATGAGGAGCAGCGCGCCGACGACAGCACCGCCGACGGCGACGCAGCCGTCTCCGGCGGCAGAAGCGAAATACAGCGTCGCATCCTTTAGAGAGAGATTGGCTCAGATTGAAGGAAACGTCGACGTCGATGCGGCACCGCCAATGTCGACAAAGGTTGACTCGAGTGACATGAGCGATTTGGAGCGTCTCAGACAGCGCATGAACTCCATCAACGCCCGAGCATCGGGAACAGCCGCTCCCTGATGCGCGTCGAAGCAGTCCCGGTACGATATAGAAGATACACACACAAGAATTTAGCAAGATGATTAGTTATAGAGGGCGGGTGAACATGAAAAAGTTGCAATGTGCAAACATATATATTGTAAAGATGCGTGTTGCGTATTCTGGTGTCAATAACTCGACGTTCATGTTTTAGCGTGGCGATCGACACAAAGCGCGCGCGTTGGTGAACAAAGCTAACTAGATGACGATGACAACAACGTGTCATGTTTCCGTCGTCGTCGTCGTCTAGTTCTTGCGGTTCTTGATGTAGTCAGCCAAACCAAGGAGCGGTCTAACCTTGACCGGGTCGAAGCCTTCCAACTCAGCCTTGGCCTTGCTAATCAGGTCGGCGGCGATGCGTTCGGATTCCTCCATGCCCACAAGGCTCGGGTAAGTCGCCTTACCGACAGCCACATCCTTACCGGCCGTCTTACCGAGTTCCTCAGAGCTTGCCGTGCAATCAAGGATGTCATCGACGACTTGGAACGCCAAACCAATGTTTTGCGCGTATCGCTCCAACTTGCCGATTTGTTCCTCTGAGGCGCCGCCGAGGATAGCGCCGGCGGTGACGCTCACCTCGAGCAAGGCGCCAGTCTTGTGCGCGTGAATGTATTGAAGCGTTTCAATGGTGACATTTTCCGGACCAGCGCCCTCGGAATCGATGTCGACCACTTGGCCCCCGACCAAGCCTTCGCTACCGACGCACTTGCCCACGTCCACAATCACCCGCAGCACCTTATCCGCGCTCACACCCTTTGTTTCGCGGCCAATGTACTCGAACGCGTGCGACAGGAGCGCATCCCCGGCAAGAATCGCCATCTCCTCCCCGTAAACCTTGTGGTTCGTCGGCTTACCGCGTCTGAAATCGTCGTTATCCATGGACGGCAAGTCGTCGTGGATGAGGCTCATCGTGTGAATCATCTCGAGCGCGCACGCCGTCGGCATCGCCGTATCCATGTCCCCACCGACGAGTTCACACGCCGCGAGACACAACGCCGGTCGAATGCGTTTCCCTCCCGCGAGAAGAGAGTACCTCATCGACTCGTGCAACCGCTCCGGGTACTGCATCGGCACCGATTTATCCAGAGCGTCTTCAATCTTGGCGTTTACGCCCACGATGTACGCGTTAAACTCCTTCTCCGAGTCCGCGCTCACCTCCTCCGCCTTCATCGCCGCCGCCTTCGTTCTCACCGCGATCGTCGTCGTCTTTCTCATCCCGCTCTCTCTCATCGCCCCGCGTCTCATCGCACCCGGCGTTTCGTTCCTCCTCATCGGCGTCGTCATCCTAACCCCACCGCATCGCATCATCGCCCTCGTGTTGATGATTGTTTGATGATTATTACGGCGACGCCACCGGCGGGTCGTTCACCCGTCGTCGTCGTCGTCTATTTCGTCTTTTTCGTCGTCGTCGCGCGCGGAAGAATCTCTACCGCCGCGCGCGCGTGCCTCCGTCCGTCCCTTCGTTCGAGCGGGTGTGACGCCCGTCCATCCCCGTCCTCGTCCTCGTCCACGTCGTCCGCCCCTATCCATAGCTCCATCGCTCCATCGGGAACAGGGAGGGAGGGACGCGTCGACCCGTTCGTTCGTTCGTTCGTCGTCGGTTTTTATTCCCCGCGAGAGGAATAAAATGAATAACGACGACTAGGTTGGCCATAATATAAGTGAGTGAAGTTAAGTGAAGTGTGGGGTTTAATATGGGTCTACGTCCAAGTAGTGATAGTGAGTAGTACCCCACCGGACCGAACGAGATCACGAGATCCGAGTCGTCCCCGATCTCGATCGCGATCTCGTGATCTCGATCGTGGTCTCGATCGGTCTCGATCGGTCTCGACCGGTACGAAACCTGGAAACGTACCGGTGACCCGGGATGGACGATCGGTGGATCTCATCGATCGATTCGTGATTCGGGTTTCGTCGGTCGACCGAATCGTTCGGTCTCGGGCGCGAGCGGCGGCAGTGATTGGTGCGAGCGAAGGATGACGACGATGATGATGACGGCGGCGACGATGCCGGCGGGTCGTCGTGTGCGAGCGGTTCGTGCGACGGGAACGACGCGAACGCGATGCGGACGGGGACGGGGACGAAACGCGACGCGGACGGCGACGTGCGCGGCGGCGAACGGAGAGACGACGACGACGACGAACGTGTTGGTCATCGGCTCGGGCGGGCGAGAGCACGCGCTGTGCTGGAGACTGGCGGAGAGCGCGTCGACGGGGAGGCTGTACTGCGCGCCCGGTAACGCCGGGATCGCGAGCGAACGCGGGGTGGAGATGGTAGAGTTGGACGAGCGCGATCACGCCGCCGTGGTGGGGTTTTGCGCGGAGAAGAAGGTTGGGTTGGTGGTGGTCGGACCCGAGGCGCCGCTCGTGGACGGTTTGGCGGACGCGTTGTCCGCGGCTGGGGTGCCGGTTTTCGGGCCGAGCGCGAGCGCGGCGAGGTTGGAGGGATCGAAGGCGTTTATGAAGGATTTGTGTGCAAAGTATAAAATCCCGACGGCGGAGTACGCAAAGTTTACCGACGCCGAGGCGGCGAAGGAGTACATCGCGTCGAAAGGGGCGCCGATCGTCGTCAAGACGGATGGATTGGCGGCGGGTAAAGGGGTCATCGTGGCGATGGAACTGGACGATGCGCTCAAGGCGGTGGATGATATGCTCAGTGGGGGCATGTTTGGTAGCGCCGGGGAGGAGATTGTGGTTGAGGAGTATTTGGATGGCGAGGAGGCTTCGTTTTTCGCCGTCGTCGGCGGCGGAAAGGCTGTGGCGCTCGCGAGCGCGCAAGATCACAAGCGCGTGGGCGACGGCGACACCGGTTTGAACACTGGTGGTATGGGTGCCTACTCCCCGGCCCCGGTGGTGACTCGGGAGATTGAGGAGATTGTGATGAGAGACATTATCAAGCCCACCGTGGACGGCATGGCGGCGGAGGGCTGCCCGTTCACCGGGGTCATCTTTGCCGGTTTGATGATTTCCAAGGATGGCAAGGTGAAGCTTTTGGAGCACAACATTCGCTTTGGCGATCCGGAGTGCCAAGTTTTGATGGCGCGCATGACGAGCGATCTCACCGAGTTGCTTCTCGCCGCCGCCACGGGGAAGCTCGACGAAGCTCGAGTCACGTGGCGAGACGACTCCGCCCTGGTTGTCGTCATGGCAGCCAACGGATACCCGGGCTCGTACGCCAAGGGTGAAACCATCTCTAATCTCGACGCCGCGGGCGCGCTCGAGGGCGTCAAGGTGCTTCACGCCGGTACTTCCACTTCGGATTCCGGCGACGTCGTCTCCAGCGGCGGCCGCGTCCTCGGCGTCACCGCGTACGGCGCCAACATCACCCAAGCCGCCGAGCGCGCGTACTCCGCCGTGGATACCATCCAATGGCCGGGCGGGTTCAACCGCAAGGATATCGGTTGGCGCGCCATCGCCAGAGAAAAGGAGAATCAGCGCTAATAACAACGCCGTGCGTACTTTTTTAATACTCTACGAAACAGTTGCTTTTGTTTGTTATCCACCGCACCGCACTGCTCGACGACAGACATGACAACCCCGACCGCGTCGCGATCCCCGCCGTCCACCGCCGTCGCGTCGCGCAGACGCCGCGTCTTCGAGAGGCGCCGTTCATCGTCGAGACTCGCCACCACCACCACCGCGTCGTCGTCGTCAAACGAGGCGTCACCGTCGTCTCTCGAACGACTCACGTCTCTCGCACCAGAAACGCTCGAAAGTCTCGTCGCGTCCGCATCGCCGCAGTTTCTCTTCCGACGCATGGTGCTCCTGCGTCGCCTCGTCCCGCGCGGGGACTTGTCGTACATGATATCACTGGAGCCGATGCTGGTTTCGGACGCGCTGAGCGACGAGGAGATTGAGTTTAGAGCGTTGGACGCGATGGAGGCTTTGCGCGCCAGGGTTCCGTTTGACAACGTCGCCGAGTTCATGTTGGAACAGGAACCGAGTTTGTTGTTGGGATTGGACGGGCAGATGCGTTTGGATGAGATACGGGACGCGGCGGCGGAACACGAGGCGAATTTAGCGTCGATTGCGGGGGATGGGAAGGCCTGGTTGGGGGTCAGAGAGCAACAGTTTGTTTCCAATTTCTTCGTCAAGTGCTAGTAGCGCTCGCGTAGCACTTGTAGCAGTCTAGCAGTAGTCTAGTAGTAGTCTAAGTAGTCTAGTTACAGCAATTCTAATTTGCGTATGTTTCTATCGCGTTTGGCTCTCGCGGCGTTGAGCTCGGCTCTCGCGCGCGCGAGGGCGGAATTGACGCTATTCAAGCCGTTGAGTTGTCTGGGACTCAGCGGAGGCGACGTAGTCGTCGTAACCGATGGGGTGTTCGGCGCAGTCTTTGAACGTCGCTGAACAACAAAATATTCATCGTCGTCGTCGTCTTCTTCTTCTTCGTCGGAAATCTCTCGCACGTCGAGCTTCTTCGTGCTGCTCGTGACGCGCGTCAAACGAGGCTGCTGCTGCTGCTGCTGCGGATGATGATGATGATATCCTCCAGCAGCAGAAGAAGAAGACAAGAGAGCGTTGGTTCGTCTCGCGTCTTGTTCGAGCAAGGCGTTGATCTCATCCGTGAGTGCGTTTGAGCGTTTTTCGGTATCCTGGATCCTCAACCTTAAATCTTTTTCGCGAGCGTACGCCTTGTCCAATTCTCGCTTGAGCACGCTTCTTTCATCCTCCATGGACGATTCGCGCGCGTCGAGCGCCTCGATGTACGCCTCAGCTTCAGCCATCTTGGCGCGCATTTCAGCCATGGCTCGAGCGTGCGCCTCCGCTGCGCTCGTCATGGCGTTGCTCACGTGCTCGGACGCTTGCGCCGAGGCGGCGTCCATGGCGTCAATCTCTTGCAGCAATCCTTCGATGCGCGCTTCGCTTCCGGCGACTCGCTCCTCGAGCTTCTCCTTGAGCTGTCGCTGCTTGGTCAACGTGTCCTTTAATCGCTTAACCTCCGCCGTGAGGTCTTCGACGAGCGCGTTCAAGTTGGCAATCTCCGCCTCCTTGGCGCGCGTGGCGACGCCGCGACGCTCCGTTTCCGCCCGCTCGAGTTGTTCGAGTTCAAGTTTGAGGTTTTTGATGACGACGTCGCGTTCTTGGAGCACCTCGTCGAGCTGCTTGTTTGATTCATCCAGCTGTTGGCGAAGTTCGCGCTCGATATCCTTGCTACTTTCAGACAACTGGTGCGTTTGTCGCCGCGCCTCTGCCAACGCGTCGCGCAACTCTCGCAGCTCCGCCTCTGCTTCCCGATTGACCCGATTGTTTTTCTGCTTGACCACGTCTGGTGTTCTATAAAGCAAGCTACCGTTTTTCTTCTTCTGACTGCTGCCGCTCACGCTCGCCGCTTTTTCGGCGAGCTCGAGCTCGCCGAGCAAGCGCTCCACCTCGGAGCGCATTTCCAATTCCGAAGCAGTTTTGGCGCGCGCAATCTTCTCTTCGTAATCCGCGCACACGGATTCGTGCGCGTCGAGAACGGCGCGCAGTAAATCCCCGATTCGCTGGGACGAATCCTCCGGCGGTTCAATCCAAATTTTCGGATTTTCCGCCACTCGTCGCGCGGTTTCGCCCTCCACGAGTCCCGCGTCGGCAAACTCGGCGGTAAACGCCGTCACCGTGCGACAAATATCATCCAACAAGAAACCCGCCGCGGATGGGGTCATTAAAGTCTTCTCGAGCGTGGATTCCGAGACCCCAATCTCCTCTTTAAGCCGTTCAATCTCCGACCGTTGTCTCGACACCCGCTCCGCCGAGGCTGCCAACTCGTCCGTCAGACTCGCCCGCTCGAGCGCGCGTTCCAACTCGACCCGTTTCAATTCGTTTCTACACCGCTCCGCATCCAGTTTCGCCGCGTCGCGTTCCGCGTTCGCCAACCGCAACGCATCCGGGTCCGACGCGGCGTCGACGACGACGCCGTCATCACCATCACCATCACCACCACCATCACCGTCGTCGTTCCCCGTCGTCATCGATACCGTCCGTCCACCCGAATCCGAACGACGCCTCGACTCGCGCGTCGCATCCATCGCAGTCGTCGTCGCAGTCGTCGTCGTCGTCGTCGTCCTCTTCTTTTTCATCCTCCTTCGCATCGCGTGCACCTTTGCCCTCCACGTCGACGTCGACGGTTTACGACCGTCGTCCTCGTCGTCGACATCGACGTCGTCCTCCGCGTCGTCCCCGTCGACGCGTCCGCGCGACGACGACGTCGTCCAGCGCATCGCGTCCACGCGACGACGACGACGCGTGAGACCGAGTGCCGTTCGTTCGTTCGTTCGTTCGTTCGTTCGTTCGTTCGTCTGTCCATGTTTGAAAAATTCACGTTGTTTGAAAAAAAAATATGTACGTTATCACTGTTTACCCATATGTATAAATATCGCATCGACAGAGGGGAACCGCCCGGTCCGTGTCTGTCTGTCTGTTGGAGGATCAAACAATCAATCGTCATCACGTGGATGGATCGTTCGTCGGTCGACGACACACGCGGACGCCGCAGCGACATCGACTCGCTCGCCGACGCGCGCATCGAAGAAACGTCTCGACGTCGACGTAACCGATAACCGATAACCGATAAGCGAACAATCATGCGGGAAGTGATCAGCATTCACATCGGCCAGGCTGGGATTCAAACGGGAAACTCGTGCTGGGAGCTGTACTGCCTCGAACACGGGATTCAACCGGACGGACAGATGCCGAACGACGGCGTCGCCGCGGGGGTGGAGGACGATTCGTTCAACACGTTTTTTTCGGAGACGGGGGCCGGGAAACACGTGCCGCGATGCGTGTTTCTCGACCTCGAGCCGACGGTGATTGACGAAGTCCGAACCGGGGCGTACCGACAGCTGTTCCACCCGGAACAGCTCATCTCGGGGAAAGAGGACGCGGCGAACAACTTTGCCCGCGGACACTACACCATCGGTAAGGAGATTGTCGACGTGGCGCTGGATCGCATTCGCAAGTTGGCGGATAACTGCACGGGACTTCAAGGCTTTTTGGTGTTCAACGCCGTGGGCGGCGGCACGGGATCCGGTCTCGGGTCTCTGCTCCTCGAGCGCCTCTCCGTGGATTACGGCAAAAAGTCCAAGCTCGGGTTCACCATTTACCCGTCCCCCGCGGTGTCCACCGCGGTGGTTGAGCCGTACAACTCTGTGCTCTCCACCCACGCCCTTCTCGAGCACACCGACGTCTCGGTGATGTTGGACAACGAAGCCGTGTACGACATTTGCAGAAGATCTCTGGACATTGAGCGCCCGACGTACACCAACTTGAACCGCTTGCTCGCGCAAGTGATTTCGAGCCTCACCGCGTCTTTGCGTTTCGACGGCGCACTGAACGTCGACGTGACCGAGTTCCAAACCAACTTGGTGCCGTACCCGCGCATTCACTTTATGTTGTCGTCGTACGCTCCCGTGATTTCCGCCGAAAAGGCGTACCACGAACAACTTTCTGTCGCTGAAGTCACCGCGAGCGCGTTTGAACCGGCATCGATGATGGCCAAGTGTGATCCGCGTCACGGCAAGTACATGGCGTGCTGCTTGATGTACCGCGGCGACGTCGTGCCAAAGGATGTCAACGCGGCGGTGGCCAACATCAAGACGAAGCGCACGATTCAGTTTGTCGACTGGTCGCCGACCGGGTTTAAGTGCGGGATCAACTACCAACCGCCGACCGTCGTTCCGGGCGGTGATTTGGCCAAAGTTCAGCGCGCCGTGTGCATGATTTCCAACAGCACAGCCATCGCGGAGGTTTTCTCCAGGCTCGACCACAAGTTTGACTTGATGTACGGCAAGCGCGCCTTTGTCCACTGGTACGTCGGCGAAGGCATGGAAGAGGGCGAGTTCTCTGAAGCGCGCGAAGACTTAGCGGCACTGGAACGGGATTACGAGGAAGTAGGCGCACCAGATTCGTCCACAGCCGATTTCGGCGAATACTGAGCTCGTCCTCCCCGCGTTCGCGCGCTCGACCCCGAGACGCGCGCCGAAGTGACACACACACGATGATGATGATGATGATGATGATGATGAGAAATCGTATCAATATCAAAATAAATGGTACTACGTAGTGTTGTATAATGTCGCATCCTTTGCGACACTCAATCAATGAATCAAACAATCAATCAATAATCATCCCGTCGCGCACGTTTCAATAAAAAGTACCGGTAGTAATCAAACCATTCGACACACCATGACGCAACAACACAAAAGTAGCGCCGGCGTCGTCGTCACCGCCGGCGCGACGACGACGAACCGGTGCGTCCCAACTCCATCCATCGTTCGCGCGCTCACTCGCGCCGCCGATGATGACGGTACGACGACGACGACGACGAAGGACGACGATGGTGAACTCAAAGAAGCGCGCGCGTTCGTCAGCGCACTCGAGGATGCGTTCGACGAACTCCTCGTCGCGTCCACGTCGTCGTCATCCTCGGCGGCGGTACTTTTAGCGTGCGCGACGCACGCACCGTCTACAAATGACAGGTTTCGTCTTCCTCTCCCTCCGTGGAGCGACGAAACCGCGGCGAACGCGGCAACCGTCGCGTACGAAGAGCGCTTTGTTCGCGAGAGCGACGGAGCTTCCGTTGTCGTTTCAGAGTGTTTCAAAGAGATTTGCGTCGCGGCGATCGCGCCGGCGTTGGGAATAATTGATGATAAGAATGCAGCAGTAATTGACGACGATCTGGGTAGGTACGGAGCGCGCGTCGCGGTGCGACAATTATCGTGGTGTCTCACGCGCGACGACGTTTGGGCGGCGGCAAAAAAGACGGATTCGGATTCCAACATAGTAAGCGCGGCGGCGCTTCCGTGCGTGTTGCGAGCGATGGATTACCCCGATGAAGAGGTGAGAATACGTGGGACTCAGTGTGCGTCAGAACTCGTCAAGCGATGCAAAGACGGGTATGTGAATATTGGAGGACTCGGTCTTTCAAAAGTCTTGCTCGAAGCCGCGCGTTCGTGTCTAATCGGCGCGACGGAGGACTTGTGGCCGCACGCTCTGCGCGCGACGTGCGATTTAACAATCATCACGGCTGCTGAAGATGCAGCAGCAGAAACGTCGTCGTCGTCGTTCGACTCCTCGTCCTCCTCCTACCGAAGGACGTTGACGCTTGCCCTGGATTCAGCGTGCTTGCGCGCCATGGATGTCAAGTACGCGACGAGCGTCGTCGAGTGTTTCCCTCGATTAATTCGAGCCGCAAAGGCGTACGTCGTCGTCCACCTCAAACGTTTGCTTCCGTTACTTTGCGGGTACATGCAATCGTACAAGGATGAGGTGGCCATCGGCGCCGCCGATCTCTTAATCGTCGTTGTCGAATACTCTTGGCCGCGCGCGCGAGCGCACTGCGAGCAAATGTGGCTTCCCATGAAACGCGCGTACGCTGAGGCGGACAGTCGAGTGGGTACAAACGGCGACGTTTTGCGTCGCAAATTGGAAAAACTCGCCGCTTTGCTCCAGCTCGCGTGCGGGGAAACGTTTGAGGAACTGTGCTGGAAAAAGAAAGGAGACGACGTTCCCGAACACGCACGCGGTTTGGTCCGCTTTCTCGAGTCGCTTCCGCCGCGAGTAGTGTCTTAGACTGTTAGTTAACGAAAAGCCTGTGTTGTACAATTACTACGCCTCCTACGGGGGTACCTACTATTAGTCTTTGATTTCGAGTCGCAGATTTGGAAATCCGCTCTCCTCGCGGTGCTCGTGAAACAGTCGCGCGATTTCGTCGTAATACGCGCGATGTGCATTTAACACGTCGCTCTCTCGCGCCTCGCCGCGAGCGTCCGGTTCTGGAACCGACATGGGCGCGCCGATGACAAAGGTGAGCGGAACGCGCGCTGGGATGGGTAAAAAGCCGAGGTATCCGACGGCAAAGAGGGGCATCGCCAAACGAAATCGAGAGTAAAAGTATCGCCCCGGATGGCGCAAGATGTTTCGCCACGACGAACTCTCGCCGAAAACGACGACGGGTACGAGTTTTGCCCTCTCCTCGATCGCCATGCGCACAAACCCTTTGTGCTTCGTGCACAGCGTGATGACATCCTCCGATAACCCGCCGACGTGTTCGCACATTTCCCCCTGACCACCGGGGCAGACGACCACCGCGCCGTCGGCGCGCAACGACGATTGAAACACTTCTCGGCTCACGCTTCGCACGCCGAGCCACGCCGCCATTTCGCGAACGAAAGGCGCTTTGAACAACACGGACGCCGCCAACGTGACTGGTTTCACGTTTCTATATTTTTCACTAAACGCCGGGAGCATCCAAAACCACACCGCCCCGGCTGGAATGAGCGAGTGCGGATGATAACCGAAAATCAACGGAGCAGATTGTTTTTCGCCGGCGTCACTATTATTGTCGTCGTCCGCGGCATCATCGTCGTTCGCAAAGACGAGCCGCACGTCCCCGTACCACGATTTTGCCGCTGATTCCACGACATCGGCGGCCCAACTCTGAAACGCGTCCCATTTCCTCCGTCCTTGTTCGAGTTCCTTTTGCGCAAAGACGTAACTCGAAGCGTAAAACGCGCAAAACGCGACGAGCGCAAATCTCCCCAAAAACCACCCAGTCGCCAGCACGGCAAAAATCAACGCCTGCGGCGCGTGAAGCACGTTGAGCACCGCCAATAATTGCACCACTCTCAACGCGTTCCGGGCATCCAAGTTTCGTAACGACGGTCTTGACGTTGATTTCGATGAAGACTTCGCGTCGGCGCCTTTGTCGTCGTCGTCATCCTTACTCGCGAAAAACGCCAACGAAAACGCCACGCAAATCTCCCCCAAAATCCCTAAAACCAACGATCCAACGCTCAACACCGCCGTCACGCCCCCACCGTCGTCCCCGATCACGTTCCAAACCGCCCCGACGCCGCACGCCAACGACGCGCTCGCGCACGTCCAACCAACAGCTTGCAAGGCGACGAACCGACGTCGTCCTCTCGCGAACGGTTGCCACGCCCTCCACCCGCGTCCGTCGTGCAGCGCCGATCCCAACCCGAAATTCGTCGCGCACGTCGCGCACACAGCGAGCATCGCCAGCGTCACGCACGTCGTCGTCGTCGTCGTCGTCGTCGTCGTCGTCGTCGTCGTCCAACTGTCACTCGACGCGAGCCATGAATGCGATGCGACCGGTGATTCGTCATCGACGCGCATGTCCGCGATTTTCCGCGTCGACGGTCGGCGACGTGCGATTGGAATAATTTTCCCGGATTTGATTATCGCTCGTTCGCCCCCGTCGACGCGTCGCGTCGCGTCGCGCGAGCGGTAATGCGGATCCGGATTTCCCTCCTAAATAAAGTCTTCAGTGTGCGCCGCGGACGCGTCGTCGTCGTCCGTCTCTTTTTGAGATGACGCGCGACGCCGACGCCGACGACGCCGACGACGACGGGACGCCGACGACGAGGATTTCGATGGATAGAAATGGATTTAATCCGACGACGACGGCGGCGGCGTGCGCGCGAACGCGCGGTGGGTCCGATGGCGGCGAACGTGACGAGGAAGACGTGAGTGAAGAAGACGACGACGACGACGACGACGTTCAAACACTGGAAAAGAAACTCGCGACGCTTCGTCGAAACCACGGCGCGGAGGTGGTGGAGGACGCGCACAGGAATAAGGAAACGGGACGGACGCTCACCGGGGGTGAACTCGAGGGTAAACTGACGAGGTTGCGAAAGGTTTTGAAAGACTTGAGCGAGGGCGCGCGGGGAACGCCAGTCAATGACAAGTTGCGTAGTAGCGTCGCGTACTTGGAAGGCGCGGTTGAGATTGAAAAGAGGCTCAAGAGACGACGGGAAAAGGAGGAGAGGAACGATGTGCGACGAAACTCGATGGAGTTCGTGACGGTGGCGCAAATGGCGGAAGGGAGGTCGCCGAGGGAGGGGGCGAAGAGGAAGACGAAGACTCGCGCCGTCGACTCGGGCGAGGCGGCGTTTGAAGGCTTTAAATACCAGGGAGGAGGGGGGGACGGCGAGGCGACTGGAACGGCGACGACGAAGAAGAGAAGGCCGCGAGACGCGCTCGAAGATTTAGGAAAAACCTTGGATAGTATTGAGAAGGATCAGGTTGGGGGAGTATCGCGCGGGGAGATATCGCCGGATCAGTTTTACGGCAGGCGCACGTCGCAAGCCACCATGTGGGACTTGGCGAGACGACCGACGCGCGGTTCGAGAATGGTGGACGCGGCGATGGGACGTCCTTTGACGACGGAAACGACGACTATGAAAACGTATCATAAACGGAGTGCGCCGCCGCCGGTGGTGACGAGTGGGAACACGCCGCCGCCGACGACGAAGGATGACAACGACGAGAATGAAAATGAAAAGAAGAAGAAGAAGAAGAAGAAGAAGGCGAGTGACGACGACGGACCAATCATGGTGGATCTTTTGGATGACGGGAGCGGGGATGACGAAGAGCGAAACGCTGACGACGATTCTAAGAAGAAGAAGTCTCTACAAAAGCTCGAGCCGGTGAATTTGCTTTCGGCGGAGAACGACGCGCTTCGACGTTCGACGCGCTCGAGTAGGTATCGTTCTCTGCAAACCGAAGTGGGAAATCTTGTCACGACGTACCCCGCGGGGGTTAAAGGCGCTGTGCAGATTACTCTCGGTGATTTGGAATACCTTCGAGACGGCGAAATGTTAAATGATCAGTGCGTCGATTTCTTTATGAAGTATTTGCAGAGCAACTTGATGGATAAGCAAGTTCCAGAGCTTTCAAAGCGCGTGCACATTTTCAACAGCTTTTTTTATCAAAAGCTCACGCAAAAGCAGAGTAAAGAAAACGCTAGCGAGAGCGTGGACGCCGTCACCGCGGCACATCGGCGCGTCAAGGGGTGGACGAAAGGCGTCGATATATTTTCAAAGGACTTTTTGCTCATTCCAATTCACAATGCGCTTCATTGGTCGCTCGTCATCGTGTGTTACCCCGGAGGCGACGTCACGGGTGAGCGTCAACCGATGATTCTTCACCTGGATAGCATGACGCAATCTGGTGGACACCAATCCGATCCGCTCTCGCGCAACATTAAAAAGTACCTCGACAAGGAGTGGACGGCGCAGAGAGGCGAAGAGTGCTCAAAGTTCACCAGTAGGAATTTCATGCCCACGTACAGAATGAACACGCCCCGGCAGCAGAATGGGTGCGATTGCGGCGTCTTCATTCTCGCCTTTGTTGAAAAGTTCTTGATGGACTTGCCGGATGTTTTGAAGAAATCATACGTGCAAGAATCGATTCAAAAGAAGGGTTCTTACGGAGCGGCGGGCGTCGACCAATTTTTGCGCAAAAATTGGTTTCCAAACGAGCTCATCGATGAGTTGCGCATGAAGCTGAGTTGTCTCGTCATAGACATAATCAAAAACTCCATTCCAGAAGATGACCATTCAAAGTCTATATTACAAGCAGCCTACGACGTGCACTTGCGACAATTGGATGAGAGACAATCCTTGACGAAAAAGGCTGAGGCTAAAATTGAACGCAACGCCGCGAGAAGGGAACAAGGCACAGCCGCCGCGTCAAAAGGTGGTGGTAAGGAGAGCGAAGAAGCCGAAGAAGTCAACGTCACCGTAGAAGTCAAGGCGAAACCAAGGTCGACGCATACCAAATTCGCGGGTTCCAACTGGACGCAAGCTTCTAAAAAAGAACCACCTCGCGATACGGTTGAGACGAAGACCTTTGCGCCTTTCACTGGAGCCGCGCGTCGTCTCGGCAATAGCGAAGAAGCGCCCAAGGCACCGCCACGCGAAGAAAGCGGTGCATGGACTGCTGGAAACGGTAACAAGGCTCTCTTGCAACGCCTCGAACGACACAAAGTGCGCGTGGAGCGCGGTGAAGCGGTGAAGAAGGATTCAAACAAGGATTCATTTATTCGCAACAAGTTGCACAACATCCTCGGGTGGCGCGACGGAAAGAAGAATGCTGATGACAACAAAGAGAAGGAGTGATGTAGAAGAAGAAGAAGAAGAAGAAGAAGAAGAAGAAGAAGAAGAAGAAATCCTAGCGCACGCATTAGTACGAACATGTCGAACGCATCGACTGCAGTAGTGTAGCAGTATTGTACATTGATACGAAATACTTTAGACACAAACCGACGCTGTCACTTCCTCACAACATGCTGCGCAGAGTGTCCCAAAACCTCGCGCGAGCGAGCGGCGTGGCCCCGGAGAGACGTCTCGTCTCGCGAACGCCATCGTATTCCACGAATGGCGGCGACGATAGACGGATACGACCGATGCCCGAGCCAACTTTTTCGCACGTCGAAGAGGGGCAGGCGATGCCGGATGACAAGGAACTCGAACAAAGACGCGCGCAAGCTTTGCGCAAATGGCTCGAGTCTGAGCTCGGCGAAGAGCGCACGACACTCATGGGTATTCTTGCAAAGCACAGAGTGCAAGTTCCCGGTGGAACTGAGGATGCGACGAATTTCATGGATGAACTTTTAAAGTGGAAAGAGGGCGGCGGAGAGTAGAGCCAAGCAACACTTCCACCAGGCGGCTGTATCGTCTAAAATTTTACTACTTCTACGAAGCTAGGGCGACGTTGATTCGTTCTACGGACGCGTCGGCGTATAGCGTAGTGCGTTGTCGGGGTTGGCGACCCGCTGATGTGATGATTTGTTGCATTGCGCGAGCGTCAATTTCCTGTCCAAACGTCGCTCCTGCGGCGCGAGTGATGGATTCGTTCATCAAAGTCCCACCCATGTCGTTGCATCCAGCATGAAGCAAGTGGGATGCAAACTCTGGGCCCATCTTGACCCAGCTCGCCTGGATGTTCACAATACCAGCGGGACCGAGGACCAGGCGCGCGACTGCGTGCATAAGAATACATTCCCGGAGCGTCGGGCCCTTTCTCGAGTTTCCACTACGATACGTCGGCGCCTCAAAGTGCACAAATGGAAGAGGCACAAACTCTGTGAATCCTCCCGTTTTCAAGTGCAAGTCTCTCAGCGCGATGAGATGACGGGCCCAGGCGCGTGGACCATCGGAATCGACATGTCCAAACATTATCGTGCTCGTAGTTGGAACGCCCACGGCGTGCGCGTCCGCCACCACATCGATCCATTCTTGAGCCAACAGCTTGTCTGGGCACAACACTTTTCGAACTTCGTCATCTAGCACTTCTGCCGCGGTACCCGGGAGGGAACCCAATCCCGCCTCCTTGAGGAGATTTAAGTACTCACGAGTGCTCATCTTCATCGTCTCAGCGCCGTGCGATATTTCCAGCGGTGAAAAGGCGTGGATGTGGATGTCCGGAGCCCCGCGTTTCGCGGCTTGAATAAAAGCGAGATAATCATTCCCCGTGAACGAAGGATGAATGCCACCCTGCATACAAACTTCACTCGCTCCACGCGCCCAGGCTTCCGCCGTTCTGCGCTCAACCTCTTCGAGGTCGAGGAGATACGGAGATCCGCGAAGTTCTTCCGCAGCTTTGCCTTTGCTGAACGAGCAAAACGTGCACGCCAAGGTGCAGATGTTCGTGTAATTTATGTTTCTATTGTTCACGAACGAGACGACGTCCCCACATTGTTCCTTGCGCAGTTGATTCGCCGCCTTGCAAACTTCATCAAAATCTGGACCGCGCGCTTGAAGACATGCGACGATGTCGTTTTCGTCGTACTTGTTCCGAAAGATTGCATCGATCGCGCGAAGAATTCTCGAAGAGCGGCGCGTTTGACCCGGTTGTTCCTTCCCTTGCAGACGCTTGAATGGTACACCACCGTTCACGCTCAAGATGTCAACGACAACATCGTCTGCGCTCTCTGGCCGTCCTGGTGACCAAGACGTCCCTCTGACGAAGAATTCCGCATCTGCAAGTCTACGTAAATAAGGAGCGACGTTTGGATCGAGCCAATGACTGGCACCACCGACGCTAGTACTTGGATCATCCAAACGAAGATACTTTGGATGTACCGGCAGTCTCGGCACGAGCGTGTAACCTTCCTCCTCGCAAACGGCTGCCAGCTGCGAAATGTGCGGCCACGGCGCTTCGGCGTTGACATGATCCGGAGTCACCGGAGAGATTCCTCCCCAATCGTTCGCTCCAGCGTGAAGCAACGCTCGCCAGCCCGATTCTTGGCCGGGTGTCAAATTTGGTGGTGCCTGAATCGCCATGTCCGCGCCAAAGATTAGCCTCGCCGCAGCGACAGTCCACGTAAGCTCTTCAAGTGGTGGGTCCGGATAGTTTTCCATGGCAGTTCCTATTTTCGCCAAGAAATTTTGAATTATAAGCTCTTGAATGTGACCGTGTGCGTCGTGGAGACGCTTCAACTCAAAGAGCGCATCCAAGCGCTCCTCCCTCGTCTCGCCAATGCCAATCAACAAACCCGACGTGAAGGGAATACGTTCTTCTCCCGCAATCTCAATCACCCTAAGACGCGTTTTTGGTCTCTTTGTTTCGCATCCAGCGTGCGCTTGACCGGGCTCAAGCAGACGTTCGCTCGTCGTCTCGAGCATCAAGCCTTGCGACGCACTCACCGCGCGCAACATTCGCAACTCATCTCTCGTCAATACGCCCGCGTTCACGTGCGGGAGCAACCCAGTCTCTCGCATCACCGTCTCACACGCCGCGACGCAGTACTCAACCGTGCTCTCGTACCCCAAGGCTTTCAGCGCCTCCCGCGCAGACGCGTGCGCCGCCTCTGGCCTGTCTCCAAACGTGAACAGACACTCCGTCGCCCCAGCCCGCGCCCCAGCCCGCGCCACCGCCAAAATCTCATCCATACTCATGTACACCGACGAAACATCCTTCTTCGTCGGGTCCTCGACAAAGGCGCAGTACCCACACGCGTCTCGACACGCCCGAGTCAGCGGCACGAAGACTTTTGGCGAAAAAGTCACCGTCGACGACGACGCTTCCGACGAACGACTCGACCGCTCTCGCATCACTTCCAGCGCAGCCGCGCTCGCCTCCAACGCTGACATTTCCAGTAATCGTCCAACCGCATCCTCCGTCTCACCCCCGATCGCCGCCCGCGTCGTCGTCGTCGTCGTCACCCATCTTGTAAAGCACCGCCTGCGCTCGCTTTTCGCACCCCGCGCGCCCCCACGGCGCGCTGAGCGCACCGAACGAACGCCGCCGAACCGCGCCGAACGCACCTCACGCGCGCGCACACCCTCGATCGACGTCCCGCGCATCGAATCGACGCGTCGTCGGCAGTCGCGGCGCGCTCTCGCGTCGCTGACGAAGGCAAGCTCGGGGTGGAACATGTACATTATACCTACTAAGTCCATATAACCCGAAACGTACAGGCCCAAAACGCACATTTTGAATGCCTTCATAAAATAAAAAGAATCAATATATGAGATTAGGCGCTCCCTACGTGGATATGTTAAATTCTCTTACCTTTTCTCATTCGGACTAACGGTACGTAATGAACTGATAGAATCCCTGATCTATACGAACATTGAAAACATGATCGTCAAGGCGATACGCAGATACGATCGCGAGACACCGCGCGCGCTCACGGTGGACGACGATAGACGACGACACGCGTCGCGAGAGCACGCGAGAGGACGACGAGGGACGACGTCGCGGAACCCTCCTTCGGTTTCACCGATGACGACGATGCGAGTCGCGAGCGGTAACGTCGGGACGCGAGTGAATGGACGCGAGCGAATGCGTGGGAACACCACGGCTGGAAGACGGACAGGTGGACGATCGACCGCGACGAGGACGACGACGTACGCGGCATCGTCGTCGTCTGGGTTGGATGCTTCGCCGATGAAGATTGAAGCGGGTAAGCTTGAGATGAAGACGGAGAAGAGCGGCGCGACGGACGCGAAGAAGAAGTCGAGACCGGGACTCAACAGACGCTTTGCGGACGAGCGTTCGCTCGAGACGCCGGTGGTGATGAGTAAGATTCGCGAGTTTTGGTATCCCGTCATGTTTGAGAGCAAGTTTGATGTTGAAAACGAAGAGTTTGAGGTTTGTTTATTAGACGAGCAGTGGGTGGTGTCAAAGATTGCGGAAGGCGAGTACCGTTGCGTGAGCAAGAAGAGCGCGGATAAGGAATTGGCTACGGGTACGAGAGACGGACTCGTCATGGTTTGGCCGGGGACGTGCGCGCCTTCGGAAGAGCTTCCGTCGCACTTTGCGCCACCGGAGGGGTACGTTGTGCACGCCGAACTCATCATCGATGATGTTCCAGTTGAGCACGGATTGCTCATGGAGAACTTGCTCGATTTGGCGCACGCGCCGTTTACGCACACCGGAACGTTTGCCAAGGGATGGGGCGTTCCAAACATGGTCAAGTTTGCCTCGAGCAAGATGAGAAAGGAAGGCGATGGCTGGCATGATATGGGCAACTTCTTAGCCAACGGACGCAGCGAAGGAAGCTGGAAACCGTATCCGATTGACATGAAATTCTTGGCGCCGTGCATGGTGGACAGTCACATAGGATTGTCTCAAGCGGGCGCCGTCGGTAAGGGTGCGCAGTTCACGGAGGGTGTCACCGCCTTGGAGTGTGAAAAGCACTTGCATCAACTCCACGTGTGTTTGCCCTCTACCCCAGGCCGTACGCGCCTGCTTTACCGAATGTCTCTTGATTTTGCCTCGTGGGCCAAATTTATTCCGGGCATCGAGTACGTCTGGACCGAAATGGCCAACCAGGTTCTCGGCGAAGACTTACGACTCGTCGTTGGTCAACAAGACCGCATGCAACGCGGTGGTCGCGTTTGGGCCAATCCGGTCGCTTACGACAAGCTCGGCCTCCATTACCGACGTTGGCGCAACGTCATGGAGGGCCGCGACGTCGACGAATGTTTTGTTGAGTGAACAAACGTCGACGCGCATCCCCCCCCACCCCGCGTCGAGCGGAGCGTCTTCGAGCGATGACGCTCCTCGACACGATTGTACTTTTTATCAACACACGTTTTTTAGCTCGCGGCGCGTTCCATTCGGATTGCGCAAATCTTAGCGGTTCTTCTTAGCTGTCCACACATACATTTTTAACACTCAGCTGTCGAATTCGTCCATCAGTCACCCCAAAGTTCACGTTCAGTGAGACAATTCAAAATTATTCGATTCTGAATCGTCATCGGTGCCGGCGTCACACCCTCGCGCGTTGACGTTGAACAAAATGTCCACCTCCATGATTAGCGTCAAGAGGGCGCTTCAGTTTACCTCCGCCACGGGCATCGCCTACGGCTTGCGTTTCGTTCCGCAACTGCCGTGTACGTGAAGAGGCGCCAATTGCGCCCAATTTACTTTCTTGTGACGGTTCGAACAAACCCGTCGATGACGACGGAGCACGTCGAGAAGAAGGCGATGGGAGAGCACGCGACGCGACCGACTGACTGATCCCATTCGTCGTTTGCCCGCGCGTCGTAGTTTATGAATCACCGATGAAGATGTTTTACGGTTTGGCGCCGACGCCGGTTTCTGAAATGATGGCTCAAGGAATCGGCATGTGTCTCCTCACGTCGTGCCTCGCCACTTTGTGGATCGCCGCGTCGCAACCGGTTCCGGTTCAGAACCGATTCGCAATCATCCACCTGATCTGTGCGTTCGCGAGAGCGACGGTGATGTCGTGCCATGGCGCCAAGGCGGCGCGCGCAGGCGGCGTCACTGTGGGCGAATGGTTGCCAGGCACCGGCATTGCCATCGCCACGGTTTTGATTCTCGCCGAATCACTTCGCGATCAAGAAAAGTTGGCGACGCTGAGAAACTGGATTAAGGATTCTAAATCCGTCGCCCAAAAGATTGTCAGCGTGCACTTAATTATGGAATTTTACTACGTCATCATGATGCACTTCGGAAATGTCCAAGAGGCGTTCTTTGCCGTCAAGCTCAAGCCGACGGATTATCTCACCGTGAACTGGCTCGCCAACATGCTCTTCATGCGTTTCCTCGTCACCATGGTCATGTTCACTGTTTTGCCGAAGTCGGACAAGACTGCCTCCAAGCTCGCCGCCCTCAACACTTTGACGGACATGTTTGTCATGAAGACGCACATGAACGTGCTCAAGCCCGACGAGTTTCCGAAGCACTTCGGCATGGCGGTCGCGCGATTGGGCGCGCTCTTGTTCGCCAGCAGATAAATGTACCACCTTCAGCCACCGCGTTCGATCGACGGTCGGAAATAAAACGCTTAGAATGATCGTAAACAACGACAACACGACTTGCACTTTTTAATTTAACTTAACGACCAACCAAAAAACTTTTTCGCACACCTTCAGTTGACGACACGCCATGGCGAAGAAGAAGAAGCGCGCGCGACTCGACGAGGAGGAGGAGGACGACGACGACGCGCCTATCGATGTGGAACCTCGCAGTGAGGCGTTGACCCCAGAAGACGACGCGTACGCTGCGACGCGCGCGGCGCACTACGACGGGTTTCTCATTGACGCCCCAGACCAGGTCTTCCCGGCGGCGTTTCACGACCGAGTCGCGCTCGCCCTGCGGCGCATGCTGAAGAGTGGAGAGTTTACGCACGACGTCTTGAGCGCTGGGAATAAGGTTTCGACGACGTTCGTTCGAAGAACGCTGCTCGGGGACGAAGGGACGACGTATTTGTACCAAAAGTTGAGGTTGTTCTCCACTCCGTGGGAAGATAAATGGACAGAGGGCGACTCGCCGCATCGCGTGGTGCGAGAGCTGAATGAAAAGTTGATTGAGAGGACGAAGCGAGTACTCAAAGAGACTCGACATAGTGAGAGTAAGTGTGAGTACAACATTACGCTGATCAATTACATGGAGACTGCGAAGCAGAGCGAAGTGGCTTTGAAAGAGGAGGCGATTTTTGGCTTGGGAACGACGTCTGTTTCGTGGCATAGCGATAGTTCGTTGCAAGATTGCAGTACCGTGGCGGTGTATCACACGTATGAAAATACAGAGCGGCGTGACTGGCGTGTTGCTTTGCGAGCATTGGATGCGGAATGTCCTCCGTTGGTTGTCGCTTTAGAGGATCGCGCGACTTATTACATGGCGGGAGACTTTAACGATACGCATCACCACGCCGTGTTGACTGGTTCAAGCGCGCGGTTTTCGAGTACGCATCGCGTCGGCGTGGTCGCCAAGGATACTTTCAAGTATATTCAAAAGCGTTGCTTGGCTGCGCTCGATTTGGTACCAGGGCTAGAGCGTGACGCCTTCGTCGACTGTAAAAAGGTGCAGTTTCTGGCAGACGTACATCGCGAGGTTGAGTTTCAATGGATTCGCATGTTTTATTTGCAGGGTGCCGAACACGCGCGATTCCACGAAAAATACTGGACCAAGCGCATAGCCGAGCTCATAGAGGCGTGGGACCGCATGGAGCTTTGCTTTAGACGAATCCTCGCTCGGCTAAAGAATGGCGAGGCGCAGTCAATTCGAGCGTACGCCATCATGCTGTACGTTCTGAAAACTATCAAAGAGCTCAGAGATGAGCACACGAAAAGAGTAGGTGCTCCCGCGTATGCCTTGCTACCCGAAATGCACCGTCCCGTGGATTTACCGGTTTACGACGACACATCGCCGCTCCCTTTTGATTTGCGACCCGCGATTCGCTTTCTCGAGCAACGACAACGAATCGCAGAGAAGAGCGTGTAATTATAGACTACTTAGTACAGCATAGATGTATCTTTTACAACAAAAAAACGGCCAGAGTACGTTTCGGTCCTCATTCAACGTGGTGATCACGCATTCGTCGCCGCTTATTACGTGACATCGCTCTAGCTCGCGACGGGTAGTCTCCTGGTGCCTGGATCGACGGGCTCCTCTTCACTCGATGAAACTTTAACATTTCTCGTGTTTTCATCGCGTGCGCCGCTCCCGCTGTCTTGCCCTTCGTTACTGGGCCTGCTGCCTTGTCCACTACCTTGTTCTCCGCCGCTTCCGCTGTGGCTCTGATGATCTTTCTTACGTTTTCGTCGAGTCTTACCACCCTTGAGAGACGTTGTTTCCATCCCCGCCATTGTGCTCTCCGAGCTGTCATGAAGCCGCTTCTGATGTTGTCTGTACTTTTGCAAGTGCGACGCAATATTTTCTCTCGTGAGTCCCTCGACGTTCATAAGTTTCATGATTGCCTTTGGCACCGCCGTCTTTTCTCCCAACTTTTGCACCGCGTCGACAAATCGCGCGTGCAGCGCCGGGGTCCACACTAGTCTCGACCGCTTTCTCAGCTCTTCCGACGCCACTTCCGGCGAGAAAGTCATCGATCCCGCGTTAGATACGTGTGTGGGCATTCGAGCATCCGCGACGGCTTGATTTCTCGCCGCCTGTTGCTGAAAGTAGCTGTTCCATTGTTGAGCGATGATGTACGCGTTGGCGTACGCTTGCATGGCGTTCAGCTGCTGCTGTCCCGTCGCGGTGGCATTCATCGTCGACACCGGTGGCGGCGGAGACGGCGCGAAAACAACACCTCCATCCCCAGTGCCACTTCTATCGACGCTCGCGCCCGCCGGCGCGTACCCATACGTCGCCATCCTCGCCATCGGTACCTCCAAGCCCATCGGCGTCTGCGACATCGCCCCGTACGCGTTCGCCACGTTCTCAGACGCCGCCGCCGCCGCCGCCGCATTAACAGCAGCAGCAGCGTTTGAACACATCCCAAACATCTCTGTATACGACGCATCCATCGCCGACGTCGACGTCACCGCCCCCGTCGCCGCCGTCTCCATCCTCCCTCGCTTTCGTCGTCCGCTTCCCGACGCCTCCTCCGCGCGTCCGCTCCCCCCACGTCTCGGCATCCCCCTCGATTCGATGTACTAAACCCGAGACGGGTCGTCGGGACGTGATCGCGCGCGTCCTTCCTTTCGATCCACTTTCGCCCCGCGGCCAATCGAATCAATCGCAAGAATCAGTCTCAAATCAGACAAATCAGACAGACAGACAGACAGACAGACAGACAGACAGACAGACAGTCGAGTCAAGTGGGGAGACAGACGAAATGGAGATGAAAATATCTCGCACGAAAAAGCGTGAAGCCCGAGCGAGAGTTCGACAGCGCTGGCTCCCTCCTCCGTCTCGTTTTGCCCGTCGACGCGCCACCGAACGAACGAACGACCCGCTCCGCGCCCCGTCGCGCGTCGCGAACGACGAACGCTCGGACGACGGAAACGCGCCCGCTCTCTCGCGCCCGCGTGACCCGGCAAAGTCAAAGTCGCGCACTCGCGAGTCTTCGTCGACGCGATGCGTGCGATTCGATTCCTCCACGGGTCGGTTGGTTGGTTGATTTTCACGCGAAAAAGGCGCTCGGTCACCGGACGGACGGACCGGATCGGACGGAGGCGCGAACGAATGCGAATTCGCGTCGTCGTTTCCCGTCGTCGTCGTCGTCGGTGTCTCCCGTCGTTTCCCGTCGTCAACGCCAACGTTGGATCGTCATCTCGCCCGCGGGCTGGATTAGTAGTTTCGTCGTATGGGAAACAGACGAGTCTCGAGTCTTTCGTCGAGTCTTTAGTCGAGTCTTCCAAACGACGCCCGATTTCTCGGGTGGGTGCCCGGGTGGGTGCCCGGGTGAGTGCCCGAGGAGTGCGTCGCCGAGACCCGGGACCCGGGACTCGAGGGCGTCGTCAGTGTTGAGCGCGCGTGAGGTGCGCGCGTGGGGGTCGTCGGCGGCGCGTGAGGTGCGCGCGTGGGGGTCGTCGTCGGCGTGAGGCGAGGAAACAGGGGAACGCACGTCTCTCCGTGTGGTACCGCGGCGTTCGAGTGGGCGCGTGGCGTCGCGTGGCGTCGCTTTCATTTAAGATGACGACGACGACGACGACGACGACGACGACGCAGATGAAGCGCGAAGAAGAAGGCGGACGAAGACGAAGACGAAGAAGACGAGGAGGGTGTGGTGGTAGTGGTGGTGGTGCGAGGAGGATGACGACGACGACGCGGCGCGGCTTGGGTATCGCGCTCGTCGCCGTCGTCGCGATGGTCGCCGCGAGCGGTGTCGTCATCGCGCGAGCGGCGGTGGACTTTGAGTTGGGAGGGTCGGTGGGCGACGCGTCGTGCGACGTCGAGGATGTGGAAGGGGCGAACGAGGCGCAGTTGCACTCGATACTGAGTGAGCTCACGAATACGACGTTTTTCCGGTTGTTTCAGGTGGATTTGAAGAGAACGTGTAAGTTTTGGGGCAAAGGTGAGGACGCGGGTCCGTCGTGCACGGCTCCGAGCGGGGATGTGGGATCGCCGTTTACGAGCGCGTCGCCGTCGCGCGAGAGCGACGCGAGCGGGAGTTTTAGCGTTGGTGGCATTGGATCTTCCGAACCACCGAAGACGATGTGCTCGTTGGATTTGGAAAATAAGGATGGAGTCGGTATGTTGTGGAGTCCAATGACGGATAGCGTCGATCGGACAATCAGTAAACCGGAAGAAAAGGCGCTGACGTCGATGGAAGAGCCGGATGTGGATTGTTCGGATGAAGAACTGCCGACGTTTTGGACAGACATGTGTCACAAGTTTGCCCCGGAAGAGCAGACAGAGTACGTCAACCTGCAGCTCAATCCAGAGAGATGGACGGGGTACAACGGCTCGCACGTGTGGCGCGCGATTTACGAAGAAAATTGTATGAAGTCGGCGTTGAGCGTGGATGAAATGTGTTACGAGGAGCGAGTGCTCTATCGCCTGCTCTCGGGCATGCACGCAAGCATCAACATTCACATTGCGTTACACTCCAAACCGCCAAAGCGCGCTCTAGGAGAAACAGAGTGGGGTAGCGATCCGAAAAAGTTCATGGATCTCTTCGGTAAACACCCGGACCGATTGAAGAATTTACACTTTTCTTTTGTCGTTCTCTTGCGCGCCCTTCGCAAGGCGACTCCGGCGATGTCGCAAATGGACGTCAGTATTGGACAGGATCGAGAGGAAGACTTGAGAACTCAAGCGTTGATGAGACGTTTGCTCGATAGTCACATCTTATCTTCGTGTCGCGATGTGTTTGGCGCGTTTGATGAAAAGTCGCTATTCCGAGATGTCCAGTCGACGCTCAATTCTGACATAGGAAAAATTGACCAACTCAATCCGAACGATTTGGCACCGGTTTCGCTCAAGAGCCAATTCAAAGACATCTTTCTAAACATTAGCGAAGTGATGGACTGCATTACGTGTCAAAAGTGCAAGCTTCACGGCAAGCTCCAGCTCTTGGGCTTGGGAACGGCGCTCAAGGTGTTGCTCTTGCCAGAGGATCTTTTGGCGTCGTCTCTCAATCAGCAAGAGGTGGTGGCGCTCGTAAACACGATTGCGAAGTTCAGTCACGCCATCAGACGTGTTCCCGATCTATTGAATGCCGCGCGACAAGAGGCTCTCAAGGGCGAGAGTGATTTCATGGTCGATTCCGACGCAACTCGCGATGACGGCACGCAGAGCGGACAGAGCGCGCTCGAAGCCGCGATCGCGGCGACAGCCGCACACGTCAAATCAGGAGTCCTCTCCGGTGAAGCTGAGACGAAAATTCTAGATGCGCTCCTGGAAAATGATTCAAAAGTTTCGATACTTGCAAAGTATTACGCCGAATCGATGCCGCTTCGTTTTGTCGAACATGCGTTGCGCGCACTCGGCTTGCCGCCGCTCGCCACATCGGCTGTCGACGAGCCGGTTGACCTCGTCGTTGTCGGTGGTGGTCTTGCCGGTTTGACGGCTTCTTTGACCGTGTTAGATCGAGGTGGAAGAGTCACTCTCGTGGAGAAGGAGGCATTCGTCGGAGGAAACTCGCAATGGGCTTCGTCGGGTATCAACGGCGTGATAGAAACAGCCAGAGACGAAAATCCAGATAGCGTCGGCGCGTACCGCGACGACTGCGAAAAGTCTTCGTATGGAAACGGGAATGGTGCGGATGGATTAGACCCAGAGACTATTGAACACATTCCGACACTAACGAGCAAGGCGGGCGAAACCATAGAATGGCTTCGTCAGCGCGCCGGCGCCGATTTAAGCTTGCTCTCCCGCCTCGGTGGACATAGTCACGCGCGCACATACAGACCCAACGAGGGTATGGCAGGCTCTTCCTTGATCTTTGCCCTCAAAGCGAAATGCGAGGAATACATGGACTCTGGACGATTCAAAGTGGTGAAAAAGGCGCGCGTCACTGGCGTGTCTACGGATGGTGATGGTCAAATCGTAGGCGTGCGATGGACTCCAGCGGATGGATCAGACGGAGGAGGTGAAGTCAAGGCGCTGAACGTCTTGCTCGCAACCGGAGGGTACTCGAACGACAAGCACGGTGCGGGTGCACTGTTGAACATGTACGCGCCGCACTTGACCAAATTCGCAACCACGAACACAAAGGGCACGACTGGAGATGGTCACAAGCTTGCTTTCAGTCTCGGCGCTGGCGCTGTAGACATGGAACGCGTGCAAGTTCATCCGACGGGCTTCATCAATCCTGAAGACGAGAGCGCGGATACGAAAACGCTCGCCGCCGAGCTTCTGCGCGGTGCAGGGGGCATCTTACTGACGCGGTCGGGCGTGCGGTTCGCAAACGAACTCGGCACTCGCGATTACGTCAGCTCGCGCATGCAAGAAGAAGATGAAGAAAAATTAGACTTTGTGCTCCTTTTGAACGAAAAGGCTGCAAATGAGGCGAATAAGCACGTTCCTCTCTATCTCAAGAAGAAGCTTCTGAACAAGTTTGATTCTCTGGCAGAATTGACCGAGTGGATGTCCTCTCGCGGCAACGTCTCTGTGGAGACGCTCAAGAATACATTGGTCACCTACAACCAAGACTCCGAGCGAGGTCGCGATATTTTCAACAAGACTTTCTTCGCAAACGTACCGTTCAATCTAGATGGGCCGTATTATGCGGGAAGAGTGACTCCCGTCGTGCACTACACCATGGGAGGCGTCAAAGTGGATGACTCTGGTCGCGTCGTGCGCCCTGACGGATCGCGTGTCAATGGTTTGTACGCGGCGGGTGAAATTATCGGCGGCGTACACGGTAAAAACAGATTGGGCGGTAATGCACTCACCGAATGCGCCGTGTTTGGTCGTCTCGTGGGCCAAGATATCGAAATCGAAGCGACGAAAGCAGCGCCGGCGCCTTCGGCGACGACGGCAAAGATGGATGCGCCTCCTCGTCAGACAAAGGACCGAGACATTAACGCCGCTGAACTGGCAAAGCACAACACCATGACTGACTGTTGGGTCGCTCTGTACGGAAAAGTGTATGATTTTACCGATTTCCTCGAAGATCATCCCGCAGGCGCAGACGCGATTCTCAGATACAGCGGCGCGGATGGAACGGATATTTTCGAATCGGTTCACTCGCGCAACATGCTCGATGAATTCGAACCCATAGGAACTTTCTTAGTCGATTAAATTTCTTTTCATAATGATTATTATTACGTACACTGGCACTCTTCTAAATATTCGTCTCGCCCTGCGCCGCAGTTGCGCTGGCCACAGACATGGCTGTCTCGAGTTGGTTGATTCTCTCGGATAACCGCTCGACAATTTTTTCCATCTCCGTCTCAAATAGTTCCGACTCCTCCTTGGCGCTTCTAAGAACTGACAGCTCGGACTGACACTTCATGAGCTCTGAACTCGTCCTGGCGAGCTCTTCTTCGGCACTTGCGCGAGCGCGACGCTCTTCTTCCGTGGCTTGTTTCCATCGTCTCGCCGTCCCCAGCGCTTCCTCGAGCGCCGCCTCCGTCTCGGCGTCCAGCGCTAAATCTGCGTCGATCCATGAATCGTGGCGGTTCCCATTCGTAGCACCGACACCGTGCTTTTGCGCTCGCTTCATCGCTTTTACTCTCGAATTTGCCGCGCAAAGTAAATCCGCCGCGCGTCTCGCCAAGCCGCCGAGTGGCACGCTCTCCCCGAATTCCTCCTCCATGGCGTCCCCCAACACCCGTCGTACCTCGCTGCACGTTGCTTCCAGAGACATGACGCGTCGTCGTTCCTTCTCCGCCTCTTCTCTAACCTCGTGCATCGCCTCGTGCGCCTTTTTACGCTCCCTCTCCAATTCCTCCCGAAACCGCTCCGCCGCCTCAGAACTCATTCGTCCTCGTTCCGCCTCCACCTGCAACCGTCCGATTTCCCGGTTTCCTTCCTCCAGCGCCCGCTTCAGCTGTTTGCACTCAATTTTATATTTATCCCTCCTGTTCTCGTCCTCCTTTGTCGCCCGTCTCGCCACAGACTCGGACTCTCTCACCCGAGTCTCCAAAATCTCAAACTGCGCCCTCAAGTTGGAATACCTCGCCTCTCTCGACTCGCACACCTCACTCAACCGCACAAACTCCTCACTTTTCATCGCCAGTTCCTTTTCCAACCCCTCCCTCGCGCGTTTTTCATTTCTCAACTCGGCGCTCAGTCCGTACGACTCGATCTCCATCTCTGTCAGCGTCGATCGAAGCTGCGCAATTTCCTCGGCGTCTCGTCTCGATCGTCTCGACGCCGCGTCCATCATCGCATCCGGCATCCCGCGCATCATCGACACCGTTCCACCACCGCCGTGTTCGCCGCCAACGCCGTCGTCTTCACCACCATCGCGTCCGTGTCGTCGATGCATCACCGCCGTCGTCGCCAGCATCGTCCGCTCTAATCCAATCGCCCCGAGTTGGTTGGTCGGTCCGTCGGTTCCACGGCAGAGCACCAATCTATGAAGGCACTTTTTTCAATCAATCCGCGACGTACTAGAGAGAGAGAGAGACGCACCGCGAACGACCGAGCGACCGACCGACCGTCGCCTCGGTCGAGTCGACGTCGACGACGACTGACGCCGTGAGTGAGTGAGTCACGGTGAAGACGAAAATGAAAAGTTTTTCAAAGTTTTTGGATCGCGTGCTGTGTCATGTAAACCCTACACACTGTTTGTACATGTATAGAAATTTCAAACGAGAGCGACAGACGAAACAAAGGAAAGGGTCGTTCGTTTGGAAGCGCTTCGTGCGGACGACCGACGACAGAGACGGACGGACGGACGGACGGACGGACGTCGTTCGGTCGCGGAGGAAGCGTTCGGTTCCGTTCGGCTCGGAGGACGAGGACGAGGACGAGGACGAGGAGAGGATGACGCAAACAGATGATGGGCTCGAGGATGCGTATGCTGATGTTGACGGTGCGGTACGAGTGACGACGATGGATGCGGATGCGGACGCAGACGCGTTTGAAGACGTCGTCGCGACGACTGCCAACGCGTCGTCGCGTGGAGGGATGGGAGCGGAATCGGTGATGAAGACGCCGACGACGCGTGGGATGCGGATACGCGCGGTGCCAATGTCGTTGGGGAAGGGCGCGGGAGCGGGCGGAACCGCGACGACGACCCGAGGGACGATGACGGCGACGACGACGAAGAAGACGCGTGGGGCGACGACGACGGGTGGGAAAAGAAGAGGAATGAGCGCGATGACGAGTGGGACGATGATGGATGAGGATGGGTGTGATGGTGGAGGGGCGCCGGATACGACGGATACGCGTGCGACAAAGCGCAAGCGGACGTCGTTTGGGCCATTGGGAACGATGGGTGATTTGAAGACGACCCCGATGCAGACCCCGGCGAGCGCGGATTCGAGCTTTAACTTTTTGCACAGACGGACGAGAGGGTCAAGTCGGGCGTCTATGAGCGGAGGAGGCGCCGGGTTGTTTCACGATGCGCGTCACGCGTCGATGAAGACTCCGGGAACTAGCGGCGGGTCAAAGGGAGGCGAGAGCGGGTTCCGTCCCGGATCTGCGTCGGTTTCGGTGGGCACGAGACGTAGAACTCGATGTGCTGCGTTTGATTACGAAGGACAAACGGAAAACGCGACGACGCCAAAGGCGGCGCCGGAGGAAGAGACACCGAGAAGCACTTGGGGAGACATGTCCCCGGGTGAATTGGGCGGATCGCAGTACGTCATGTCGCCCGAACACTCGAGTGCAGACGAACGCGAAGACGAAGAGGCCGATGAGGGAATTTTGGGTGAGCGACGCGCGACCGGAGGTAAGTCGCAGACGACGGCTTCGGCAGTGGCGGCGAAGAATGAACGCAAAATGTTTCCAATTTTTGAGCCCGGACGAAAGACGGTGTATCTAGTTCGGCACGGGCAGAGTACGTATAACGCCGCGATTTCGGGTCCTGGGTCTTGGGAGGAGCCACAAATGTTTGACGCTAGATTGACGGAAAAAGGAAGGCGCGAGGCGCAAGCACTCGGGTCTGAGCTTTCAAAAATTCCGCGAGATGCGTTGTGGATTACATCGCCACTCACTCGCGCCATTGAGACGTGCACCATAGGATGCAAGGCTGGACTCACCGCCAAGTCGGAGCGTATTCTGAAAAAGAGACGTCTGGCATCGCAAAAAGCAAACGGCCAAGATGATTCGTTCGATGAAAATGCCGACGAAGGAAACGTTGACAATTTCGACGTCGATGTGGCATACAAGGAGTGGGCTCGCAAGCTCGTCATACGCCCAGACTTGACGGAACACTTATACTGCACCGGTGACGTCGGTCGACCGAGGTGGTGCCTCGAGAATGATTTTCCAGACTTAGGATTAGCCATATCTAGACTCCCAGAGGATCGTTGGTGGTGGTACGATGCCAACAAACCAAACGATGCGCAGAAACAGCAATTCAACTCGAAAGAGCCACAGAGCCACTTTAAGAATCGCGTGGGTCGATTCAAATCGTGGCTTTTGCAGCGCAAGGAGACGAATTTCGTCATCTTCGGTCATTCTACGTTTTTCAAAGAGTTCAGTGGAGGCCGTAGCATGAAGAACTGCGAAATTCACACCATGAGACTGTAGGCGAACCGTAGAGACAGTTATGAATTATTTTCGCTCAGCATATCTCACCTCACTCTATCGCGTGTGCGCGCACCACGGTTCGAGATTGATGCGCCTCGTCGTTGCAAATAATCCCTCGTATAATCTTGTGCGCACATCGCGGCGTCTGTCGCGCGGCGCGAGGCACAGAGCGAGCGTTGCTCGAGTCCAAGCCTCGAGCAGGTTTACAAGTAAACCAACGCCCTCCGAAGCGTCGACACCGACGAGAAGGGCTGCCCTTTTGGCCAGTTTGCTCGCGAGTGGGTCGTACTGCGCATTCGCATTGGCGGCGTCGGATGTCGAAGCCCTGCAGGCGACGCTCGTCGAGGCTTACGGGGAGCAAGACTTTGTACGAGCGGTGGACATCCTGAAGGCTTTGAGGCGTCTTGAGCCAGAAAAATTGGAGTGGGTTGAAGCTGAGGCCACGGTGCTCGTCGATGCGAAGAAGTTTGATGATGCGATTCGGTTATACGATCAAGCGTTCGCATTGGCGCAGGGTTCGGCGGGAGATGAAGCGAGGGTACGTGCTGGTCGAGCGTTGGCTTACGAAGGCGTGTATAAATTCGCCCAGGCGCTCGCAGATTACGACGCCGTTTTGAAACTTTGCGCCGACAGTGGGTTTGCACCCGACCCGTACGTGCTCAATTCACGAGGCAACGTTCGCGGGTCTCTGGGTGATTGGCAAGGGGCGCGTGAAGACTATTCGGATTCCGCCGAACTCTTTCAGTCAGCAAAAGGCTTTAGAAATGGCGCTTCTACGACGCAGCGACTGGACGCGGCCATATACGCCTTCTCTAACGTCGCATTGGCCGACGTGCAACTCGGCAACCAAGAGACGGCGCTGAAACAGATTGAAGCCCTGGTTCGTCGTGCACCAAACTCGGCCGACATGCGTGCGGCCCAGGCTATTCTTTACTACGACATGGGTCGATTTGAAGACGCCGAAGACGCGTGGGAGCGCGCTTGCTCTCGAGAGGTTGGCTGCGCAAAGTATAAAGACTTAGATTACGTGACTCGTATCAGAAGGTGGCCTCCAGCCATGGTTGACAAGCTCAAAGCTTTTCTCGAGGTGCGTTGAGCTCGTGAGTTAGACTCAAGTTGTTGAATGATTTTTAGATTTCTAGATTACATACGCCTCACGCCTCGGACGTCACCTCCTCTCAGACCTTGCTCGGAGCTTTCGCGGTTTTAATACTCAACGCGTGTATGTCCCCCATCACGCTCGCCAGCGCGTCGTGAATCAACCGGTGCACCGCCAACCGATTCTTCCCCTCAAACTTTTCGCTGACCACGTGCACGTCGAACGCAGACCCGCAGTTCCCGCTCACGTCGATCACCTCGCACTGCGTCGGGTCAAGCGCTTCCGTGAGGAGTCTCTTCACCTCCTCAACGCTGCTCATGACGATATCGGGTCGTTCGGTCTGCGATGGCGTCGATGAGTGAAGCCGCGTTGCGTTAACCGAATAGCCTCATATGCACGCGCGGACGGCGTCGCGAGCGCGCGAGCGCGCGTTTGATTCGCCTCGAAACCCTGGACGGTCAGTCTTTGCGTCTTCTCGGGTCCGAGGGCGCGCGAGACGGCGGCGGCGTGTCATGCCTCGCGTCGCGAGGGCGCAGGAAGCACCGCCGGTGACCATTCCACAAAAGCTTTTGGTCGGCGACGACGTCGAGGCTTTATTGGCGCATGTGCACAGTGAGACGAAGGGTGACGCCGACGCGATCGAGAGATTGATTCACGCACGCGCGGAGAGGAGCGGAAAGTCGCCTCTGCATCTCGCAGCGTGGAGAGGTTCGCTGGAAGTTGTGGAAGCGTTGCTGAGTCTTGGTTGCGACATTGACCAAGTGTCAACGGGGAGGCACAATTACGGCAAGTCTGCGATATTTTACGCGTTGACGCGGTGTCGAGATGAGGTAGTGATGAAACTTCTCGAGCGTGGGTGCAAGACGAAGATTGTAAACAACAAAGGGCAGAGCGTGTTATCGCTCGCACTGTCACACTGCGCGGAAGAGACCATCAAAGCAATACAAGAGTACGAATCAGCAGAAGAGGGGGATTGGCTCAACTTTCGGGACACACACAGCGACGGTCTGAGATATGGCGATTTAGATTCAAGATTTTATCCGTTAGCAGCCGCGGAACCCGGTAGAGGCGTTTCTACGAGAGAATCACGAAGGAGAAATTTTTCGCGATTGAATAAAGGAGTAAGTTGGGACAATCCAGACGGAATCGACTTGAATGCTCGAAAGAAGGCTCTCGCGCGGGCGAAACGAGAACAGGACGCGCTCGATCTATGGGAAAAGTTTGATGCAGTTGTCTCGGAATCTTTAGTGGAGGATGGATCGGCTTTAAGTGATAGAGTGTCCGAGTTAGTTACGCAGCTTTTGAGGGCAGAAACGGCACTTGCGGCAAGCGGACAAAAACCTGATGTTGCCCCTCGCATAGCGGAAACAATTGTTCAACAGGCCGAGCTCATCGATCAAACAAGAATGTTGAGCATATTAGTGGGCGCGCGCGTTCGTGATTACGGCATCTCGGATAGAGTTCAGGTGCGCGAGGAGAAGAATCGTAGAGCGTCAAATCGTATTCTAGCTTCAGCCGTGGCGACTGCAATGAATCGGGGTGTATGGCGCGAATTGACAGCTCGAGAACTGTTTGATCTATGTGGTAACGCATCCACTTATGATGCTATTAGGCCGTCATTGCACAACGAAGGGACATTCACTGAAGAACAGATTAGACAAGCAATATGCTCTGCGTGCAGAGAGAAGAATTGTCGCGAGCTCAATGACATTGTCAGCTTGCTTGAAGTGAGCGATTTCGTCTTTGATTCACATGAAATCTCTAGCGCAGTGACAGAGTTTGCATATCAATTATTTATCGACATCGACGAAAGCGATCCGACATCCGTAGCGCACACGGCTGTCAATCTGGCGCACCTGGGTGCGCACGCAGAAGGATGGAAGGTATCCATTCTCAATGGTCTTGATCAGGCGACAGCGTCCATGGGCACTCATATCGTTTCAAAAATTGCTCGTCGCTTTGGAGAAACGTGGGAGAACGACTTGACGGCTCTAGCGTCACCGACAGTGATTTCATGCATCGAATCAACCATAATGAAGGATCTTATGGAGAGATGCGACTGGCTCGAGGCAAAGGCGTACGCCTCGACGAGAGATCATCTGCGCGATTTTTTTGCTCGTAACATCGAAGGTCGAGGCGATGACTTGACTCTTGAAGATCTCTCGCTATCGACTAATTCATTACCTCTTTTGATGCCGAGAAAGCAAATCGCCTTGATTGATCATACAGATGGGTTGGCAATGGTGAAAGAAGTGCTTTCGTCAGAAGCGTGTGAGACTTTTGCTTTCGATTGTGAGTGGAGAGATCCTCGCCCGATGAGCACGCTTCAAATTTCTCCAGCACACACGAATACTACATTTGTCATCGATTGCTTGAATCTTTCGAGCGAAATCGGAGAGTTCATCAAGGATGTATTCAGCGATGCGAGCACGAAAAAGCTCGCATTCGCACCCGATCAAGATTGGAAGCGCTTAAAGATTATTAGCAAAGCTTTCCCGCATTCAAGCGTCACTCGCATTCCTGAATCGTTTCATGATGCGAATGTCGTCGATTTACAGGGCGATGTCATCAACTCTCTCGCATCCATAGTGGCGGACACTCTTGGATACGCTCTTGATAAGCGATGTCAGAGAAGCAACTGGGATATGAGACCTCTTTCGATTCAGCAGAGGTTCTACGCAGCTCTCGATGCGGAAGTTCTCATCGATATCGCAAGAGTCAGAGGTATCATCGATTACGAGGTTCGTCGCCGGGCAAGTTCTCACCCTGATGCTCACCTCTACTTAAGTGATGCCGTCCTCTACCGAGCTGGCACTCCTGGCTTTGGCGCGGACCTAACAGAGTCGGATGCAGAAATTTTTCAGAGCGATGCGCGAAGTTTTGGAGCAAATCTTTGGGAAAGTGATCGGTTGCTCTTCACGACAGCCGAAAGCGAGAGACAAGATCGAAAGGAAACGCTTTTGCGGGATTTGGAAAGGAGTGCTTATGTGAACACCGACATAAGTGATGCCGATACTTGCTCAGTTTGTTTGAACGAGATGTCTTCCGGTGAAAAGTTGATTCGGACAACGTGCAACCACATTTATCACGCTAACTGTCTGATTTCAGCATTGAGAAGTAGTAATGCATTGACCTGCCCGCTCTGCAGGGCTTCATTTGACCCGTTGACTAGTGACTAATTTTAGGAGATATTTCACTGACTAGCATTTCTAGCAATCCATCTGGATTATCAGTGTGCACCCAATGCCCAGCATTCGCTAATTCCATGAATTTTGATCGTGAAGATGATTTCAGCCGATCAATCGACTCATTCGACCATCGCGTGCTATTCGCCGCCTTGACAACATACATACTCGCCGTCTGCGTATTCTCAAACGCGTCCCATGAATCTGTCTCTCGATATGACTTGTATAAATCGTGCGCGACGTCAATATCGAAAACAAACTCCAATTCATCACCCTTGCTATCTATGTTTTTCAAATTACTACCGATCCAGTCAACCAATCCCGGGGAGAACTGAGGAAGCGCCTCGGCAAGCCAGCGTCGGCTTGGAATCCGACGCGGCAAGTTTGCGATAGCCTTCAAAACCTCATCAACGCCGTGTGCGTCTCCGCTCACCCTTCCTGGGACGGAATCCAACGACCACACTTGTCGCGGCGTTTTAGATGCCAATTTTGAATACTCCAACGCGACTTTCCCCCCGAGAGAGTGACCAACGACGACGTCTGGGTGCGCTCCAAGCTCTGCAGCCAAGTTGTTAACGTCATGAGCTGCAGACGTGACGGTATTCGGACCACCACGCATCGAGGATGACTTCCCGTGCCCGCGGAGATCGACGAGAAAGATGCGCCAGTCGTCTTCTCCGAGCGCTCTGCGCAAACGTCGACCGAACGTCCGCCAATTTCTCCCTTGACCGAGCAAGCCGTGGAGGATGAAGAGACTTTTTTTGTCCGCACTCGAGTCGCCTTGGAGCTCGTATGAGAGCGTCGTCGTTGGATTGGTGGACGACGACGCAAGGCGACGCGATAGGAGTGGTGAGTCTAGTGTTCGCGTGAGACGTCGCAGTGCGTGAAACATCGTCGTTCGTCGCGTCTCAGACTGTCGATTTTATTGTTTGTTGGCTACGAGTTGGCTATTCAGTTACACGCGAAAGAAGAATGAATGCAGTGGTTGGTTCCCATTCTATTTGGGTGGAAATTTTCTGGACAGTGAGCGCCATTTGTCCTTCAAATCCACTGCCGTGCGCTTGGGATTGAATGCATCGGCGTTTGCCCTGAGAATGTTTGCCCACTGACCCGCGCCGAACTGTTCGACGCCTCGTTCGAGGGCGTCCTCCTCGGCTTTGGTCCATTTGCACTTTTTCTTTCGTTCCTCTGGTGAAAAGACCTTTCGTTCTTTCTCCCACGGTAAGTTGTCTAGTGGATCGGGCCTGTTGACGTCTTTAACGATGCGTTCGGGCGTATCGTTCCCTTGCGAGTCCCAAGTCACCGTCGTCGCCGTGAGTTTACGCTCGGTGGTAATTTTGACGCGCTTTGGCGCGGCAGACGTCTTTTGTGGCGCGTCGTCATCCACCGCGGGCGGTTCGATGACACCGATGATTCTACCCTTGTTCAGCATCACCTTGTAAGCGCCCGTGGAAATGTCTTCGTCGAGAGTACTGATGAAACTAGGACCGAGTGCGTTTGACGTCGCACGCACAAACTTGGCAAGTTTGTTGAGAATGGACTCTGGCGATTTCACTCGGTTAGGCCAGTCGTCGGGTAATTTTCCAGTGCTCTCCGCTATTTCCACCAAATCCACCGCCTCTCTCGCGACGACACTCAGAGATCTCGGTTCATTGAACGGTTTTCTCTCCTTGAGCGTCTTCCAACGCAACCAAAAATTTTCCATCAACTTCCATCTCTTCTGCGGCCCTTCAAACTTTATCGACGCCTCTCGAAACTGTCCAAAGCACCATTCGAGCGAGAGCGACTCGACGAGCTCTTGCACCAGCCGTCCCTCGACGACGCCGTCGTCGGCATCCACCATCGAACCCAAGATTTCGGCGCACTCGAGAGCGACGACGGGTGTGAGATCGGAGAAATCTTGCGTCTTTTCCTCGAGCTCAGCGAGCGACAGCGACAGTTCGGGCGCCTTCAAGACGCGGTCATTCACTTCCGATTCCGACGCAGACGTCGTCGTCGTTTCATTCGCAGACTTTACCAACGACGAGAGTCGTCCTCGGGCAAAGCTTTGAATCGCCCTCTTGTGTTCCAGAGGAATCGCTGGGTACTTGGCGACGTGGTCGACGACCCAGGCGAGACGTTGCGCGTCCTCCGCGGGCGTCGTCGCGTTCGTCGTCGTCGTCACCGTCACCGTCGGGAGGGTTTCTCTCCCATCACCGAGCAACGAAACCATCGAGGGGCGTCGTCGCGGTCGACGAGAACGAGGCACGCGAGGCAGTTCGTTGTAACGCGTCGCGTCGAAACCGAGCACTTTTTGCCTTGAAATTTGAAAAAAGACATCGAGACTGTTGGTGACACTGACTGATCGAGGCTGTACTAACGCTATAGCCTAAGATTAAAAGTGTACGTAAATCGTGCCTAGGGACTAGTGTTATTATCGCTACTCGTGTGTTCTAAAAGATAACTCTGACGGTCGCTCCAGTGCCCGGTGCCTTGAAGCGTCTCGATGCCAAAGTGGGCGCGCGGGTCGACGTCTCGTCGCGACCAGTCGTCCTCTGTGGTGTGCGAGTTGAGAAACATGTAGTACTCGCGTCTCGGACCGGCGTTGAGAGAGTCGTGGGAATCAATGTGACCCGCCATTGGGGTGTTGAGTGAATCTTCGACGATGAATGTTCCAAACTGAGCGTGGGCATCCATGCCTTTGGCGCGTATTTCCGCCAACATGAACTGCCCGACGGCGTCCTCGATGAAGCCGCCGAGGGTGAGATTGCAGCCGCGTTTCTGACCGTAGATGCACGAAAGATAGTAAGACGTTCGAGCTATGTGCATGCTATCGTACCATTGTACTAAAGGCACGAGATCTAGGTTTTCTTCTTCGTAACGCCGACGCTTTGGGTACAAGTTGTACGCTTTCACCTTTTTGTCGTGATTGATGGTTGTCGTCGTTGCGAAACCGCAGTAACTCACAGATTCATCCGAGTCCATTATCTTCACGACTTGACGCATCGGGACAGGTCTCGTAAATGTTCTATCGTGCTGCGCCACGAGCACATACGGCGTCAGAACGCGCATCATCCCTCGTTTGAGAGCGTGCCCAAAACCGTGCCGCGTGTCGAGACGGAGCAACTCGGCGCCGAAAAGAGAACTCGCCGGGTCATTCGTCAAATGGACCAATCTACTCAGATATTGCTCATATTTGACCAGACCCTCCCCCGTCACTTTACCGGACCTGAATTTGTTCTCCTCTCTAACTTTGACGCCGTCGCAGACGATCAGTTTGCGACACTTGTCCAAGCCCGCAAAGGAAGAGATGGAGGCAACCACCTCTTCAATCAGCCTAGTTGATGGATTGATGCAGCAAGGACTCGTCGTGAGTACGACGGTGACGCGACTCGATATGTCTGCGTCATCCTCGTTGACATCCATCGCTCGCGATGCGGAAGAATGTGACGAGAGAGCTGCGGAAAGAACAGTTTCCAGCCGAGGCTTAACCCTAAGCAGTTGGTGCTGCGCGCGCACGCAGCGCGCCTTTGCGCGCGCTGATGACTGCCAAAATTTGGATTTTAAGTCACCTTTTCGAACACGTAAAAGGATTGATTCGGGTTCCAACTTACCGATAACTGAGTGTGATGAACGTGTCCTTTCCCAAACTCTTCAAACTCTGAGAGTTGATCGCTGTAATCAATCACCAGAGCGCCGACGGAGAGCTCGTTTGCCAACTTTACCGCGGCGGCGCGATGCACGGATTTGTCCCAACACACGGACGTCAGGAAGACCACTCCAGCGTTATCGAGCGACGAAGTCAGCATATCATCGCACATGAACTTTAACCTTTCAGACGAGACGGTTTCAGCCATGTAATCTCGCTGTAGACGCACCGCAGTATCGTGTAATTCAGGTAAAATTTCCACGCCTTTGCAACGCGCTCTCTCAAACGTCAGCGCCCCGTAGAATACCAACCAACCCACGGAACTTCCCCATACGACGTACGACTGAGACGGAGCGTCCGACATCTCTTCCATCTTGTTGCGAAGCCGCTCACACCCGAACAACTCGACCCACGAGCTGTAAGGCGTCGATCCGTACGAAAAATTCTCGGCGCTGTAACCGACATGGGATGAGACGCGCTTCATGTCTTGCAAAACGCGCGCTCGCCACTCGAGATCGAGCTCTTTCCTCGACAGCTCATCCATTATTTCATCCAATCTATCCGCACGGTCCATCGTCGCATCCGGACACACTTTCCGAAGGAGATCAATCGTCGCCGGGACTTCTCGACCGACGTCTCCGTCTGCAACGTCGCCCAAGACGCTCCTCGGCAAGTCGTCGAGAATGCCATCTTCAACCAGAAACGTTTCAAATTCTTCGAGCGAGTCTCGGACGGAATCGAGCAGGCCAGAAGATACACCGCCATCATCGTCCGCGCCGTCGTTGACGCGCGCGAATTCGCCCTCGAAACGCTCCACCAATTCCGACCACTTCTTCAACGCGTCGAGCAAGTCGCCCACCTTTCCTCGCAAGATGCGCGTTCGCTTGTCATCATCCACAGCACCGTCGCCGTGCCGCTCTCGGAGCGCGCGCACGCACGCCGTCGCTCGCGCGCGGATTACTTTCCCGTATTCCACCGAAAATAACCGTTCCCGAGCGCGTCGGACGACGGCGTCCGTGTCGTCAGACGTCGTCATCAAGAGACCGCGACTCGCACTGAAGACAGACGGTTGGCAATCAACAGTCGTCGTCAGACGACGACGACGACGACGACGGTCGAAACATGTCCGCGACGGGGTCCCCCGCGAGGCTCGACCCGTCGTCGAAACTCGCAAAGGATGTGGACGAGGCGATTCGCGAACGAATCGGTGAGCGCAACGCGCGAGAGAAGTGCGGGACGACGAGTCTTTGTGAGGAGTTGTTTACCGAATGCGAAGAGTTGCAACGACGAGTCGTGGAGTGCGCGCGGATGTGCGCGCGCGCCGAAGTGCGGGCTCGAGAGAAGGAAGCGCATGCGATTGCACTCGAGGAAGAGTTGGCGTTGGCGCGCGCTGGTGGGTCTGGGGAAACTGGGACGACGTCTGAATCGGACAAGGCGCAACGTTTACGCGCAGAGGTGACAGAGGCGTTTAAGAAGCACGCCGAGTCGAGCCGACGCGCGTCCGAAGCCGAGGAAGCTTTGGACGCGGCGAAATTAGAGGGGAAGAAATTAGAAGAAGAGGTGCAGTCGCTCAAATCTGCAAAGGAGGAGGCTGAGCGGCGCGTCGTGGCTGCAGAGCGTTCGCTCGCAGAGGCGCGCAAGTCAGAGTCCCAAGCGCTCATCGAAGCGGAATCGCAGTCGGCGCTTAAGAACGCCGTCATGGGGAAAGTTGAACGCTTGGAAAAGGAAAACGAAGAGCTTTTACAGAGGTTGATGGATATGAAGATGAAAGAGGCGGAGAAGATGAATGAAATAAACGATTTGTACGCAGACTTGGTGCGTCAAAAGAAGAGCGCCGAGCTCAACGCAAAGGCGGAAGGATTAGCAGAAGCTTCCGCGGCGAGCATGAAGGCGCTGTCAATATCGGGCACGATGAATCATGGAGTGCCGTCTAGGAAGCGCCACATACTGCAGAGTAGCCGAGGTGGGGTTCACCGCGTCGCTTTGTCCCATGACGGTTACACGATTGCGTGCGCCGGCGATGATAGATTGGTTGCGATGTTCGATACGAACACGGGTGCTCGGACAAACGAATTAGAAGGAATGTTTGGATCTGTCTTGGATGTATCGTTTTCCTCGGATGATTCCCTCATTCTCGGTGCGTCCGCGGATTGCGCGCTTCAACTCTGGGATGCGCTCACTGGACGAGTCAAGCACAGACTCACTGGCCACGCGCAAAAGGTCACCGCAGCGCAGATGAGCCAAAGCGATGCCAAGCGAGCCATCTCGTGCTCGTCGGATCGTAATTTGAAGCTGTGGGATCTGACTCGCGGCCACGTGACCACGTCCATGTTGACGCCAAGCAATGTGTATTCTGTCACTTTCGACTCAACCGAGCAAGGAGCGTACTCGGCTCACTTTGACGGCGCCATCAGAGTCTGGGACATACGTAGCGCTGATGTGGCGAGAGAGTCGACCATCCACAACACTGTCGTGACTTCCGTCGTGACTCTGCCGAATCAAAACGAAATCTTGACGAATAGCAGAGACAATACGCTCAAGCTGGTTGACATTCGAACGATGGACGTGGTCAAAGTCTTCTCAGCTCCGAAGTATCGCGTCGGTACGGACTGGAGCAACCCGTGCGTCTCTCCAGATGGAGAAAACATCGCTTCGGGTGGTGCCGATGGTAGCTTATTCATATGGCGTGTGCAAGATGGCAGACTGTTGACGACTCTACACGGCCATGACGCCACCGTGGCCACGTGCGCGTGGAACTCGGCAGGTAATCTCGCCTCTGCGTGTAAAAACGGCGTTTGCATTCTGTGGGAGTAATGGGTTTCGCGCGCGGCGTTTTTAGCAGTTTATTAATAGAATCATTCGTATCATAGCATTTCAATACCTACTGTGTCGTCCAAGCGAGATGGCTTAGAGCGTTACTTTGCGGAGAGCGTTTGTTGCAGGCGCTCAATTTGTCCTCGCCACGTCGAAATCTTAGAGCTTAACTCCTTCCATTCGGCTCCAGAGAACGTGCGATCGGTACATCTAGTGAACACGACGCGTTGGTTGATTTGATCCATCTTTGCATCAATGACGGAGGAACCCACGGCGCGCACCACCCACTCTTCAACCTCGCCATCTTCACACTGCAACGCTTCCTTAATCTCGGCGTACGTCGCTTCGCCCTTCTTACCGAGCGTGGACAAACCCATCATGCGCATCTTGGCCAAGCATTCATCCGCATCCAAGCCCAAGCCGGAGACCAAAGAAGCGTTACCCTTGACGAGCGCGTTGTAGTCGCTCACCGTGCCAGTCAAGAGGGTTGACAAAACCTTGAAGGTGTTTGCGTCAGCCGATTCAAGCTGTTGGACACCCTTGAGCGCTAAGAAGTCACCGTGGAACATGGTAGGGGAAGCGATGAAAGCCTTGGCGGCTTCCTTGGCGATTTCCGTCGCTTCACCAACCGCACCGGCGTCATTCTCAAAGGTGGCTAAGTATTTGATCATGCACGAAAACAACTCATCCTCTCTGTCCTCCAACTGCTTGAGCAAGTCCACGCACGACTTGAGCACGCGGCGCTGCGTCTTGACATCATCACCCCACGAATCCACGTTTTCGCTCGCGTGTTCCACCAGCATCGCCAGCACGCGAGTCTGCTTAGCCTTTGTCGCGTACGCCGCCAAGAGCTCAAACATTTCAAGTCTCTCCTCTGCATCCGCCGCGTCGTTGTACAACGAAATCGCGCATCGAACCCGCAAATCCACGCGTTCAGACGCGCTCGCCGTCACACACTCCATCACTCGTTTCATCGCCGCCTTTCCACCGTTCTTCCGCGCCAACGCACTCATCACCGAGACCACTCCGCTCGCCTCCTTGTCCCCGCCGTCTGAAAACAGCGTCTCTCCTTGCGCCAAGAGCTCGTCCAAGATTTCACCGTCGCTCTTCTCCATGAGCGCGTCCGCGTACTTTTCCGCCTCACCCTTCACCTCTTCCTTCGCCTCCGACGCTTCGTCCCCGCCCTCGCCGTCCTCGTCCGCCCCCGTCACCGGTTCCGGTCGTTCCGTTTCCCCGTGGATCAAAACCCCCAAGGTGTGCGCCGCCCCTCGGGTCGCCCCTCGGGCGCGCGTCTCGATCATCGCGCTCATCGTTCGGTTTCCTTTCGGCGCCGGTGCAAACGCGCGCGCGCTTCCTCGGGGCAGAGTGCGCGGTTTCGTTCCGTCCGTCCGTCCGTCCGTCCGTCCGTCGTCCAGTGCCGACTGAAACACCGACTGAGTGAATCAAATCAAGTGACCGAGTGAGTGAGTCAAAATCAATCGTCCTCCCTCCATGAGGGCGCCGCCGATGGGTGCGTGCGTGCGTTATTTCTCACCCGTGTTGTAAAATGTAAGACTTTTTGACGACGACGACGACGACGACGACGACGACGACGACGACGTTTGAATGTCCATTCGTCTGCGCGCGCGACAGACGGACGACAGACGGACGACAGACGGACGACGACGGACGACGACCCGACGGTGAGGT
>Ga0255780_10000144_pt1 | contig 66726 bp, 56 predicted proteins | sample 071ome_32_FD_179978 | JGI IMG/M metagenome (GOLD analysis project Ga0255780, IMG submission 179978) | Coastal salt marsh microbial communities from the Groves Creek Marsh, Skidaway Island, Georgia - 071405AT metaG (version 2) | ecosystem: Environmental > Aquatic > Marine > Intertidal zone >... | reverse complement strand
GGCGGGCGAGCGGGCGGGCGAGCGGGCGGGCGAGCGGGCGGGCGAGCGGGCGGGCAGGCGAGCGGGCGGGCAGGCGAGCGGGCGGGCGAGCGGGCGGGCAGGCGAGCACCGAGCACGATCGCGAAAGCAACAACGACGCACCGTCTCCTTCTTGATACAGTCCACGATAATCCCATGGAGCATCGCATTACTCTTCGTCGCCTCCTTCCCGCCCTTCAACAGCAGCCCGTTCCCGGAGCGGATGGCGAGCGCGGCAATCTGCGGCAGCGCATCGGGCCGTGCCTCGAAGATAATCAACAGCACGCCGATCGGCGACGTGACCTTGTCCAGAACCAGGCCATCAGCAAGCTCCGTGCGCGAAAGCAGCCTCCCGATGGGCTCTTCCTGCTGGGCGATGGCACGGATGCCGTCCGCGAGCTGGCTCAATTTCGCGGGCTTCAAAATCAGTCGCTGGAGAAGCGAGTCTGCGATCTTTCCCTTGCTCGCGGCGATGTCATCAGCGTTCGCATCGAGAATGGCCTTCTCGTTGCTCTCAATGGCGTCGGCGATCGCATAGAGGATACGGGTGCGCTTTGAAGAAGTGAGAGCATTCACTTCACGTGCAGCTTCACGCGCCGCGACGGCCAGTTCCTTCGGCGTGGCGGTAGGCATGGTTGTGTGTGTTGTGCGACGTGGTGGTGACAACAAAAACAAATGCAACAAAGCTAGAGTTTGGGCGACCCACGTCGTCGTCCCTCCCTAGTCGCTGTCCGTACTCTCACTGTCCGACACTTCGGCCTCGTCTCCCAGCGCCCACTCGCCCGCCAGCGCCCGCTTCTTGCGTCGGCGCCTGGTGTCATCGTGGTTGAGACAGACCCACTTGCCGTTGGCGAGCGAGCTCTCGTGCACGCCCGTGCACTTGATGTGGGCGCTGACGCTGCATCCCTCTTCGTGCTCGCAGCAGTACAGCGCGCCGGGGCGCCTGCAGAGATGACAGAGGTACTCCCACTTGCACTCGGCCACGTCTGCCTGGGTGGCTTCCTGGAGCGCCCGCGGGTCCCTGCCAATCTGCAACAGCTTGACGGCGAGCTCGTCCTCTTCATTGGCATTGGTGTCATTGGTGTCGTCATTGTCGACCTTGCCCGCCTCGTCGTCGAGCTTGTCAGCCTTTGTCTCCACTTCCTTGTCGTCCTTGTTCTCCCCGTTGTCGCCCGCCTTTTCGTCCTGGACGTACTCGGTTACGATCATCATCGGGCGGTCCTGGGCCTTGAGCTCGGCCTCGAGCTTATCCTCCTCGAGCTGCTTCTTCTTGATGAGCTCCTTCTCCTCCTGGCGGGCGAGCTCCTTCTCGATGCCCTTGCAACGGTCTGCGAGCAGCGTGATGCGGTCGCCCAAGACGTAGGCGGAAAATGTGGCAGTCGATCCGGCGGCCGAGTCCGTGGACGCCAGGGCGTTCAACACGCCACGTAGCCACACGGCGCGCTCCCTTCCGCTGCGCCAAAGGCGCGCCGGCTTGCGCATCCGCTTCTCGCGGAGGAAGGTGTGCTCGGCGTCCGAGCAGTCGTAGTCATCGTCCTGGTCGACTGGGACGGACTTGCGTGGCGGGTTGGGATCGTCGGAATCGTCCAGATCGATCGCGTCTCCGTGCGGGTTCTCGGGGTCCACGATGAAGGGCTTGAGGGCCTTGAGGCCCAGCACCCTGTTCTCCTCGAGCTCGGCATCTGTCTTTGCGGGGTCCTCGACGAGCTCGGGCAGCGCCTCTGCGTCCTCGTCCATGAAGATACGCACGTCTTCGTTGGTTCCGTACGGCGGAACCCCCTCACCGGCCATGCTCATGCCCGCCTCGAGCTCCAGCATGAAGCGGCACATGTCGTGCGACAGCGTGCTGGTGGAGGCCTCGAGCGTCTTTTTGTACCCCAGTCCGACCTCTCCCACCTGCCGGTTGACCTTCGCGACGTCGTGCAAGACGTTCTCCAGCTTCATCTTGGCCTCGTCGATGGCCTCGGCCGTCAGCGCCCGGGCCTTGTCCTGGTCGCTGCCACCGGCGGCAATCACTGCTGCCACCAGCGACTCTTTCTGGTCGTCGCGCTCCGCGTCGACCTCCATATCGTCATCATCGTGGTCGCTCCCGCCGTCTCCACCGCTGTCCTCCTCCTTGAGCGCACCCCCGGTCCCCGTCCCCGCCCTTGGCCGCTTCTCGAGGGTGTCGACGACGAGCGTGGTGGACGGGTCCGGCGACTTCTGGAACGAATCCAGCAGGGAGTCGCGCATGCGCACGAGGGTCGCGAGCAGGGCGCCCTCGCCCGGGCCCTTGCGCATCAGGTGGCCGATGAGGTAGTCGAGGTCCTTGGCCGACGTCAGGACGCCGGCATGGTTTCCCTTGTCGTCTTCCACGGCAATGAGGCCCGGAGAGCCCCGCAGAGTCCAGTACCTCCTGCCGTAGCGATCGACGCCGAGGCAGTCCGTGCGATATTCCCTCGGCGGGGCGCACATGTCCGACTTGAGGGCCTGGCCCTGCGCAATGTCGTGGCACAGCACGTGCAGCAGGAACAGCTGCAGATCGACCGGCAACTCGAACCACGCGTTGGTGGCGAGCATCTCCTTGGCCCGCCGGAGGCGCTCCTTGTCCCCGTGGTGCTGCCGCTCCACCGGGCGCTGGCCAATGTACCTCCGGAGGACCTCCGGCCACGTGTTGTTGGACAGGACCCGCATCCACTTCCTTGCCCTCGCCTTCGACAAGCCTTCGTGGTTATGTTGTTCCAACAGGCAGCAGAGCAGCAGCTGACTGTAGAGCGCCATGAGGTCTTGGGAGAAGTCCAGGGGCCACTTGGTGGCCTGGAGCAGGGCGTTGGTGTCCAGCACCTCTTCCAGCTCGCAAATGTCGCCGTACAGCGACAGGAACTCGGCCACGCTCGAAGCCATGTTGAAGACTTCGAACGACTCCCGAGACGGGAACAGCTTGGCGTACTCCCGGGCCGGGCCCTCGATAGACTTCTCGAGCGCCTGACGATCCTTGGCCTGCATGTGCGTCTCCGACTTCAGCCGCTTCTTCGCCTGCTCCAGGGCATCATCGTCGGTGTTAGCCGTCTCCGTGGCTGACGACAGCTGCCGGGAATTCTGACGAAGCGCCGACCCCGACGCGCTGCCCTTGCGCTGCTTCTTGGCCGCGTTGCGCTCCTTCGTGGCCATGATCCCCGCCAGCTTCTCCGTGAGCTCCACCATCCTCCGGAGCGCCCCATGTCCAGCCTCAGCGCACCTGAAGCACGACCACTTGGACGAATCCGTCGCAAGCTCCACCGGAGTCATGCACTCCTTGTGGTAGACCCGGACGCAGCTCGCGCACCCCTCCACCTCAAGCTCGTTCTTCTTCGAGTCGGCCAGCCGATGGCACTTAGAACACTTCACCTGTCGGCTGCGCTCTGTCTTAGGGCGCAACGTGTGCAGTTCCAGCACCTTTCGGAGGCACTCGACCTGCCGCGGCTCGATCTTGTCCTCCGGCTTGGTCGCCCGGTCCTGGTAAAACTTCTTGGCCGGCAGCACGTACGAGGCGTCCGCGTTCTTCTCAAAGATGTGCACGCACGACGTCGCAATCCGCTGCGTGATGACGGCCGTCCAGCAAAACTTGGCGACGGGCTCGTTCACGTTGGTGCACTTGAAAAACGCCATGTCCGACGTGCACCCCGCCATCAGCGCCTCCAGCTGCTCATCGGATTTATCCGACGACCCCCGCCCCTTCTTCGCGGTCCCACACCGCTTCAAGATCTCTTCCACAGGTATGCCCGGAAAGTCAACGCCATCCAGGGCCCGGAAGGCGGCCAGCAACAGCTTGTTCCCGCCGCCCTCGAGCCGCTTCTCCGTGTCGGCCTTGCTCTCGAACAGAGACGCGAACAGGGACTCGCGCAGCGGCAAGTTGTCGAACGTCATTTGGGACAGAACCTTTGTCGCCTCCGCCGGCGACAGCAGCCCGGGCGCCATCGCCGGCGTCGTGGCTGACGAAGGGGCCTGCCGGGCGTCTGCTCCCTTCTGGACGGGCATGACGCCACTCGATCCACCCGATCTTCTCGCGCTTCACTTTCTGTGGGTGTATCTGAAGAAGTGTTCAGATACAATACACAGAGAAGAGCGCCGGGTCGACGGACAGCAGCAGCGAGAAAGGTCGGCTGTCTCAGTTCTTGAATCGATGCTCCGGATTCAGGTCGCCAGGCTCGTCCAAACGGGCTCAATCACAGTGCTCGTGGGCAAAGAACGGCGCCGCCTTTCTGCGTGAACATAGAGAATGGCGCGGGGGAGGCCCGGCAGAATCGGAAGGGTGGGGAAACTGGAAGGGCGATGGGGGCTTGGGCGTGAGTGAGTGTGCATAGGTTCGCCGTCCTCGACTCATTCGCGTCACTCCATTCATGTCGACTTTCGTGTAGACTATGTGCGATATAACCTGTTCATGCCGCACGGTGAGCGACCACAGCGAGCAGAGGTAGCCTCTCGCTCGTGAACCGAAGACTTGACTGCCCACCGAGAGAAGACATGCCATCGACGACTGCACCCGCTCAGAACGCGGACGAGGAGGACTTCCTGTCGATTGTCGTGGCGAACGAGACGGTGCTCCGATGGGAGGAAAAGTGGATCTCGTACGAGTCAGAGGGTACGTATCGATATCGAACCCGGCCGCTGCTCCTCGCTGCTCCACCCTGCTGACCCGCTGACCCTCTGGCTCGCTCGTTCGCCAGGGGCTGTCGGCACGATCAAGCTCGCGGTCTTGCTGCAGGAGATTGCGACCACGCTTGCCGAGAAGGGAGAGACGTACGCGTCCGAGGCATCGGCGTGTGGCCTGGCGGAGCGGGCCGTGGTGACCATGAAGCGGGTGCAAGACTCGTCCGAGATGATGGACGACTTGTCGTCCATCATCGCTGCCTGCAGCGGTCCGTCCGCGTCCGGAGATCGGACCTCGACGCTGACCTTTGGAGATCACCGGGTCGTTGTCAAGGAGGGGGCGCTTGCGGACGGCGTCGGAGCCAAGCTTTGGCGGGTAGCGAGGATCATGTGCGAGCGGATGGCGAAGGACGAAGGTCGGATGGTCCGGGGGTATACTGTGCTCGAGTTGGGAGCCGGGGTGGGTGCGTGCGGGTTTCTGGCGGGCAAGCTGGGCGCGACGCGTGTCGTGATCAGCGACTACGTCGATACGTTGCTGCTGAATTTGAGGGACGCGCTCGCACTCAACATACCGGACGAGGAGAGTGAGGACGACGGGTGGACCCGGGCGAACACCGCGATCCGGTTCGTCGACTGGGAGGACGCCGTCGGGGCTGGCGAGGGCGGCGGTGCGCCTGCCGCCCTGGACGGGGAAAGCTCGCGGGCCGTCGCTCCAAGCGTCGATGCCGGCCTCCGTTTCCGGACGATAATCGGAACGGACGTCCTGTACGAGTGGCCGATGGTCAACTCGCTCGCTTCGTGCATCAAACAGCGGCTCGAGCCCGGCGGCACGGCCTACATCTGCAACGCCGTTCGGGACCAGGCCATGTTTGACGCACTTGTCGAGTGCGTCCGGAGCAAGGACCTCGTGGTCACGGTGGAGGCCCTGGATGTCAAGTCGACTCGAGACGAGGGGTGGTGTCAGGAGGACACCTACGAGGGAGGCTTTGTGTTTGTGACGATCACTCACAGTAATCAATCATAGATGTCAGATCACCGTATCGCCCTCGCTCACGAGCTGACTGGGCCGCACCATCCGCTTACACCGCGGCGCCCTCCGATGGGGGTCCCCCTCGGAGATCAGAAGCTTCGGCCTCAATCGCGATCCAACTAGCCGAGGATGGAGCTGCCGAACTGCGCCACGGCCTCCGTCGTCTTCTTGAGCTTGCTGGGGTCAACAGAGAAGCACCTGGTCAGGTACTTCGCCTTCTTCCTCTGCTTTGCTGTCATTTTCGACTTGACGACCTTCGTCACAGACGAGGCGCAGTCCTTGGCCGTCTGAACGAAAGTTCCGGTCGGATCGGTGAGGGCCGCCATCTGGCGAACGAAGGAGCGAGCGCAAAGCGCGAGCAGTGAGGAGTGAGCAGTGAGCAGTGAGGAGTGAGGAGTGAGGAGTGAGAGATGAGTGGGCGATACCGTACGAGGTCGATATACTTGATCACCTCGGGCGTCTGCGCTGAAATGAAGGCAGCGAAGCACTTGTCGCATCTCCCGACGTTCTTCCCGTTACCGACGCGTGAACAAGACTTGGACACATTCTTGTAATCGAGTCCTTCGAGATACCTGTTAGAGAGCGCGAGCGCGGTGTGAGCGGCTGGCTGCTGCGCTCACCGCTCGCTGAGAGCGAGCGAGAACGAGCCCGAGAGTGGGTGGCAAAGTAGTCGACGTACGAGGCGGGCAGGGTGCACGTCCCCGCGTTGACACCGGCACTAAAGAGAGCCAAAGTGGTCAGAAAGAGAGCGAAAACGAGCTTCATGTCGGCAGCGTGGTTTCACAGCGGCTCGAGAGAATTGTGGGTGGCAAAGTAGTCGACGCGTTTGGTGCGTTTGGTACGTTTTTGTGCGTGAGGTTTGCTCGGTTGGACCAAGTCTCACTCTTTATGCATTTTTAGTGCATAAGGGATCTCCCGTGGTTCGGTGAGAAGCTTGAACGCCCAAACTCGGGTCGGTCGACACGAGCCCGATCGGCCCGGGCTCCAGCGCTGGCGAGCCTCCCCCCTCATGCAGACGAAACTGTTTCTGTACTTCGACGACAATTACACGGAGTACTTGACTTTCAGCAGCATAATTGCATCAGATAGACCCAGGCAGCGTGGCGGAAGGGACACGAGTGAGCCAGGCCGACTACAGATCCACCAGAATTTGCTGAAATGCGGAGTGAATGAGCGGATAAAGGAGCGATTGACACCAGACAGAGCAAGCGAAACACGATGAGTGGGACGAGTGCCTTCGTTACGGGCAGCGTGATTGTTGGCTGGTGCGTCTCTCGTCCACAGCCCCGAATGAACCGACCGACCGACTGAATCGGGCCCTGCGACTCACACACCGCACCCGCTCGCTCGCCAGGTATTCCTCCAACATCGGTGTCCTGTTGCTGAATAAATGGCTGCTCAGTGTATACGGGTTCAAATTTCCCGCATTTCTGACGCTGTGTCACATGCTCATGTACGTTCGGCGACGCCCGCACCCTCGCATACGACCGATCGGGTCATCTCCATCTTTCCTATACTCCTCTTTTCTCCGCCTTACTCCTCCTGATTCTCCATCAAATCAACAGGTGCTCGATATTCTCATACGCCCTCGCCATCTCGGGCGTCGTGACCTTACAACCCGTGAAATCAAAGAGGCAGTTCTACAAAATAGCAACACTGGCGATCGTCTTTTGTGTGGCGGTACGTCCTCCTCCTACTCAAACTCGGACCCGGACGTGGACTCGGATTCGACCGACGTCGGCGCTGTCGGCTCCAACGCTCCCACGCTTTCTCGATGCCCTCACTCGCTCGTCCATCCGGCCGCCCATCCAGGTCGTGCTCGGAAACGTGTCGCTCAAATACATCCCGGTCTCGTTCAACCAGGCCATCGGGGCAACGACCCCCGCATTCACGGCCCTGCTCGCGGCCATCATGCTCGGACACCGCGAGACGCAGGCCGTCTACCTGTCGCTCGTGCCGGTCATCGTCGGCATCGTAATTGCTTCGAACGCCGAGCCCATGTTCAATCTGATAGGCTTTTGTGCGGCCCTGACGGCGACGGCGGGGCGAGCGCTCAAGTCTGTCCTCCAGGGCATCATGCTCAGCGACTCGTCCGAGAGGATGGACAGCCTGAGTCTCCTCCTGTACATGGCACCCGTGGCCACGGCGGCGTTGGTTCCAGTCACGCTATTTTTCGAGCCGACCGCCCTGGCAAACGCCATCGTCCTCGGGCAGACGGGGACCGGATTCTGGCCTCTGCTTGTCTTCAACGCCGCCATGGCCTACTTTGTCAACCTGACAAACTTCTTGGTGACCAAGCACACGTCGGCGCTGACGCTTCAAGTGCTCGGGAATGCCAAGGGCGTGGTGGCGGTCATCGCGAGCGTGCTCGTGTTCCGGAATCCAATCAACCGCTACACAGTGTTCGGGTACCTAGTGACTGTCTGCGGCGTTGTGGCGTACTCATCGGCCAAGCGGCAATCCAAGAAGAGCGAGGCGCTGAAGAAGCTCGCAGCTAAGGGGAGCGACGTCGAGTCGAGCCAGCCTCGGTCACCGTTCAGCAGTCTGGCGACGGCAGAGAGCCGAGACACCACCAACGGGCAGCACAACCACACGAGGTCGCTGAGCACCTCCCTGAGCGACAAGGCGCTGCCGATGCCCAGAGGGTTTAGTTCCTTCTGGGAGGCTTGATCAATTGATCAGGCCTCCCACTCACGAGTAAAGAACCGAAAAGATGCGAACACTAGATCTCTCGTGGAGGGGAGACCCACGCGACTTACCACCCCTAAGTTGGGGCGTGATCGTCCCTGCAGTGCTGAACGTTCGTAATTTCAAGCTCGTCGGAATTCCCCACCCCCCGCAAACGACCCGCACTCACCCGCTCCGCCAACCCGCAACACACAGGTCGCATGTGCGAGCGCGCTTTCGGGCGTGGTGGCCGTATACTTGAAGGATAGCAGCTACGACCCGGCGTGCTTGCTCAACCTCGACGGGGACGTCTGCACGTTCACCTACATCACGACGGGGGTCACGCTCTTCATCGCCAGCGGCATTGCCATCGCCTTCCTCATGCTGGACTATACGCTGATCAAGCCGCTGCACGACGTGGCGATCGGAAGCAGCCTCTTTTTGGCGTTTTGGCAGTTTGTGATGGCGTTGACCGTCCAAATACGGGGCAACCAAGCAACCGGGGCGGGGTTCCCCGGGACGAGTGCACGACTAGCCGCGTACGCGATGGCTTGGATGTGTATGTCATTCAGTCTGATCCAAGCCGGGGTGACGTGCGTGTTGATGTACCTCGCACGGCCGAGGAGGAGGAAGGTAAAAGTCCGAGGGCCAGGGACACCCTCGGCCATCCCCAACCAGAGCTTTTCAAACGAAGCTGAAGGTGCTCACCGACGGCGGTGACGCCGTAATAACTATGACAATTCTATGAAACAAACGCAAGCACCGCGCCGACTCCCAACGATGCCACGACCGAGAGCGCCGAGCGGGCGCCAATCGCAGCAGATGGCGGCGGCCCGCCCGGAACGGTGACTTCCGTGGGGGGCACGGTGACGGACGGCACGGACGGCTGCGGGCCGGGTGCCATGGACGGCAGCGGGCCGGGGACCGACGGCAACGGGACCTCGGAGGCAGGAGGTGTCACTGAGCCGGTTTCGCCGACTGGGACGAGCGTTCCGTCCGACGTGAGCAATACCTGCTTTCCAGAGATGTCTGCGCCCGGTTTGCACCTGCTGCATTCCTCGAGCGTCAAGGCCAGCATCGGATCATTCGCCAGACTCGGGTCTGCGTTGACCTCGGCCAGCTCGTCCTGCATCCACTTAGGGAGCTCTCCCTCAGAAGGCAACTTATCGTTGTACTTGAAGGCATCCGGCGACGAGAAGAACTGGTAGTCGAGTGCCTGATTTAACCTCCAGGCTGCATCGCACGACGCGTCTGGCTGCTGCTCGTACATCGGCTCGTAGCCTTGAACGGCGTAGAACTCGTTGTACGCCTTGACGTAACACCCGGCCTCGCATTCGTTGTTGAATACATTGTAATCTTCCGCCTTGCCAGTCTTGTAGGAAATCAGCGACGCGCAGATGGGCGCCGAACCGAACTGCTCGTAGCAACCCCAGGAGCACGTCCAGTACTGAACGTCACAGTCGGGGCACTGGCGCGCAAACCTGCAACGAAGGTGCCGAGCAGTCGTGTGTGAGATAGAGCCGCGTGGCGGCGGGCGAGGAGAGGCAGGGGGACGATCGACGGGGGTGGGTAGCTGCCTCTGTGTCGGTAGCAGGCCGCAGGAATCGAGACGCGTTGCCGATTTCTCGACGCCTGCGACGCTTCATGCGCACCAACCCTTGTTCTCATGATATACAGACACAATGCTGAGCACGTACGATGAGCTCGTGAGGGCCAAGCCCACCAAGACGGGGATGAATTTGCCCTGCATTTTGATTTTTCCACGCCGAGATCCGTCCTCGACTTTGCCGCGTTCTCTGCCCCCTTGTGCCTGTGTGTGATCCTGCGACGCAAGAAGTTGTCTTTCAAATATCCAATGCTCGTTAGATACACCGGACCGTGAATTCGCTCTGATGTGACGGGGGGGTTGCCAGAGCTGCGTCGATCCCACCACCACAGCTCGACTTCGTAGATGGGGTTGGCAAGGGCGACGACGCCCGTCGTCGTCTCTGCTGCTTCTCGACACCAACATCTCAATCAATCACCACTGCAGTCCCACAGATGAAGCAGCGTACACACCCGCTCCAACCACGTCCTCGACCGGACCGCTTCAGCCTTGCCCGAGAACCACGCTTGGTGCGCCACCCCTGCCGCATCGCCCCAAAACGCGATCCGACTCGACACTATGTACCGATGCCGCTCGTCCACATCCAGCTCGGGCACTTTTGCAGGATTCAGAGTCAAGCCCCGTCCATCCAGCTCCCGATTCACCCCACGGCAGGCCACCCGATGCACCATCCCGTCCACCCAGATGACGACACGGGGCTGCCACCTCAGCGATCGGCTCGTGTAATCCGACGCAGTTCCGAAATGGCGATGGGTGCAGCCCTCATAAGGGTAGTGCCCGTGCCCAGACCTGGCGATGTAGCTGACAATACGCCCAGTCTCTTCCTCGTCAATCTCGACGTCACCCGCAGATCTCCACTGGCCATCGCAACTTCTGTGCGCGTTGAACCAGACGCCGGCGAGTCGACCTTGCGCGTCGCACCGTACCGTCACGTGTTCGATGTCGCCAGGGTGCGAACCTGGCGAACGAGCGGACCGCACAGCGCGAGTGAGAGAGTCGGAGCGGGCGCACGTCGGTCGTGTTCAACACCCACCGAACAGGTCGAAGAAATAGGCGCCGTTGAACGTGAAGAGCGTCGTGTATGATATCTCGAACGCCGACACCTCTCCGTCAGCGTCCACGACGGCTTTCACCGACGCATAGACGGGTATGTCGTCGATCGAACGCACGCTGCGCTCGCCGAAATGCGACGTGGGCGACTTGAGCTCGAGTCTGATGCGTGTCGGCGAGTCGGCGTCATCGAGAGAGTCGAGCAGCCGGCAGAGGGCGGCCGGGGAGTCGAGATCGGAGAGAAGAAGCGAGCCGCTATCGGCGCACACCGCTCGCGACTCTCTGATGAAATACTCGAAGGCTGCGTGCGGGGCCGTGCGTGGGGAGTGAGGAGGGTGAGCCCAGGGGAGCCGAGCAGCTGAGAACCCGGGTGGGTGAAGGCGAGAAGTTCGAAAGGCAGGTCAGCGTACTGGACGGGAACCCATGCTTGTCGTCCTTCACCAGCCAAAAGCAGGGCGTATGCTTGATGATAAGGTCTCGGATGAAGGCATCGTTGAAGCTCATCGACGGCGAGCCAGGAAGGAAGGAAAGAAAGGAAAGACGACCCGCGTGGCGCCATTCCCTTTTCCCAAAATGGGGACACCGTCTGCGCTAGCGAAAGGCCCCTTCGCAGCCGGAACACGCCTGCGGGTGCGGCTCAAGGGCGGGAAGGTACGTTCGACCGGGTCGGTTGCATGTTGAGTTGAGTTGCATGATGAGCGAATGCACGCTCCCTCGCGCGCACTCAACGGTCACTCAAATACCTCCGCTCGACGACAGAAGCTGACGCCATGTACTGTGACACGGTGCTCGGAGAAGATGAGGAGCTGCATCGTCGTCACGGACGACGGGAAGGAGCTCAAGGTTGACTTGACGAGCCTCGACTTCCTCGTCGAGGGGCGTACCACGGGGTCGGATACGGACGTCTCGGATACGGACGTCTCGGATACGGACGTCTCGGATACGGACGTCTCGGATACGGACGTCTCGGATACGGACGTCTCGGATACGTCGGATTCGTTTGCGGATCCGGGGCTCTGTGCGGCGCTGATGAAGGCCATCGACTCGGCCGACCCGGAGGAGCTGTTGCGGCCATCGGACGAGCGGTCGGAGGCCGCCAAGCGGTCGTTGAAAGAGGTTGTCGAGTCTCTGGGAGATGCGTCGCAAGCGTTGCATGTGGATGGGTTCGATGCGGAGCAGATATGGGTGCAGTTGGATGGTCTGTCCAGGGCGGCGATGCGGCGGGTGAAGCGCGTGCTGCAGCGGTCGGCAGACCTGGACTCGGTCATTCCGGCGGACGTGGAGGAGGCTCTGGATGAGCTTCTGGACGGGCGGGGTGGGGCGGAGGACGACGAGGTCGAGCGCGGTGAGGGTGACGGTGAGGACTGGGAGGACGGTGACGAAGACGACAAAGATGACGACGACGGGGAGGAAGACAGTAAAGATGAAGAGACTCTTCGAGGACAAGATCGGCAGCGGGCGTCCTGGGAAGACGATTACCTGAACATGGACGATATGGAGGCGTTCCTGCGGGACGCTGAGGACGAGTATGCGCGGGAGACGGGCGATGCGGAGGGCTCGGACGGCGATCCGGACGAGGAGGCGCTGGAAGGCGTTTTGGACGATATGATGAACCGAACGGGGCGGTCGCGGGGCGGTCGAAAGCGAGACGTCGACGAGCTGGGTGACGTGGACGTCGACATCGGTTCCGATCCACTGGCCAACGCCAAGTACGACGACTTTTTCGAGCCCGTGCGCGCAGGGGGGAAGGATAAGGAGAAGCAGAAGAAGAAGAGGCGGGTCCACTTCATCGAGGCGGAGGACACGGACGGGGAGTCTGAGGATGGCGGTGAGGATGATGACCGGGATCGGGGTGGGGGTGATGGGGATGGAGAGGACAGCGATGTCGACGGCGAGTTTGCGGACGACCAGTTTGAGGGGGACCGGGAGAGTGCGTCCGACGACGACGACGAAGACGATGACGACGGCGAGGACCCCCAGCCGGCCAGCCGACACCAGCTGCGGCTGGACCGCATGTCAAACCGGATTCAGCAGCTGGAGGACGACGCGCTCGGTGAGCGGGAGTGGTTCATGCGCGGAGAAGTTTCCGGGTCGCACAGGCCGATGAACTCGGCCCTTGAGGTCGACCTCGACTTTGAGACGACCATGAAGCCCCCGCCGCAGCCGACCGAGGAGACCACGCAGTCCCTCGAGGACCTGATCAAGCAGCGCATCGCCGATCACCAGTTCGACGACGTCGTGCCCATCATTCCGGCCAAGGAAGAGAAGAAGAAGACCACGGTCGAGCTGGACGACGTCAAGAGCACCCAGGGCCTCGGCCAGATTTACGAGGACGAGTACCTGGCCCAGACCCGGGGCGCCAGCGAGGATAAAGAGCAGCCCATCCGGGATTTGGCGAAGAAGCAGTTCATCAACCTCTGTGCCAAGCTCGACCAGCTCAGCCACGGCCAATTCAAGCCGCTGCCGGCCATCGAGGAGGTCACCTTCAAGGTCGACGTCCCGGCCATCATGATGGAGGAGGCCACGCCCGCGTTTGTCAGCGACGCGTCGATGCGCAGGCCAGAGGAGGTGTTCAAACCCGGGCAGTCGCTCCATAAGTCGATCGTGGAGGTCGACGACGAGGGCGAGGAGCGGTTCGTGACCAAGCGCGAGGGCATGATGCAGGCAGGCGTCGCCAAGTCGGAGGCCGAGCTCACGCGGGAGGACCGCAAGCGTCGTCGCGCCGCCAAGAAGCGTGCTTCCAAGAAGCGCAGGTCGAACGCCGACGCCGAGCGGATCCAGCGGGCGATGGCCGCTGGCACGGCCATGATCACGGGACGCAAGTCCGCAGAGTCCGCCCAGATGCTCCGCAAGCTCGCGAGCACGTCCAAGGAGTCGAACGAGAAGAGCTTCAAGTCTCGCGAGGTCTTCGCTCGCATGAACGACCTGCGGGACGGGAGCCGCGAGACGGACAAGGCCGGCCAGCGGGCAAAGACCTCGCATCTCAAACTGTAAGTTCCATCTCGACGAGTTTTCACATCAAAGAAGGTGGTGAAGCTCTTCGGGGCATTCGACTGGCCGCTCGTTGTCAATCTGGGTGACCCACTGGTGAGCGCAGTGCGTGCCCCCCATCGACACGTCGACACCGTCCCCGACGATCGCCCTCGCCGCGTCGATCGCGTCGTCCAGCAACGCCGCCGCCACGTCCTCTTCCAAATCCAAGAAGCTCGTCTTGCCCTGCCACAACACCAACTCTTTCGCGCTGAGTGCCTTGGCGCACGCGCCGGCCTCGTTCCCGAGATGCCCGACGCTCCCGGCGTCCTCGGCCCCACTTCCGTCCCCGCCGATGATCCCGTGAATCAGGACGTCCACGCGCTCCATGTTCCTCGCAAAATTCGTCGAATTGACGCAACTGGGCAGGATTCCCACCGTTCGTCCCTTCCGATTGGGCCCGACGCACGCCTCTGGTCGCACCTCCACCCCGTCCTCGTTCATCACCGCCCGCCCGCTCTTCAGCTCCGAAAAGTGTTTGCTATCGAACACGCCGAGTGCCTGTGCCACGGCCGGATATAGCCGCCCACTCCGATCCGACTCGATCGCCAGGAACCCAAAGCAAGGAATCGTGTTCTTCAACGGCGACGCCTTGACCACCCACTCCGAGTCCACCCGTATCGTCCACACCATCTCCGAAACAGGCACGTCCTTCCTTCCCGGATCCCCGGGTCCAGGCAAGGCCTGCTCGAGCGTCCCCGCCCGAAGATCCGACGCTTTGCTCGAGCTCCCCACGGTGCTGTTCTTGTGCCGCTTCAACATGCTCTTCAGCTCCCCGTCGTACCACCCCTGCGGGTTCAACGCGTCTGGCGGCAGCTTGCACGCATACAACCGACTCCGCTTCAGTACCTCTGAAATCTCCATCGCCTCCTCCGGAACCCGCCCCGGCGTCAGCTCGTGAAGCACCACCGGCATCTCCAGGTAGGTCCGGCTCACCGCCAGCATGCTGCTCACAAACTGCACCAGCCCCGGCGGCCCGTACACATGGACCGGCACGTCTGCAGCCTCGTGACCCTTGCTCCGCGACGCCGAGATCGTACACAGCATCCCGGGAAGCCCGAGCACAGACTCGGGATCCATCGACGAGATGAAAATCCTGTCGATCCGTTTCCAGTCCACCAGCGTATGCCCGATCAGCGACCGCTGCGTGTCTTCGCCCACATCGAACAAAATCACAGACTGCAACGTCCGCAGCCCCACCGAGCTGTGCAGCACCGACGTCGCCCCAGATGTCGCCCCAGACGCCCCCGCCGGACCGCCCGGACTGCCCGGACCGCCCCAAGACCCGCCGCCCCCCTCTCCGCTCAGAAACACCACCTGCATCCCCGTCTTGTTGCTCATCACCGCTTCGCTATCATTCTCTAAATGCACGCCCGAGAACGTCTCCTCAAACCCCCCCTCTGCCCCGTCGTGATCGCTCCCGCTCAGACTCCCGTCAGCCAACAGCGCCGCGTCCACCTGCGCAGCCTCTTCCCCGACCAAACCCCTCCCTTCGTCCAACAACGCCTGATAGAGCCTTCCGGCCAGCTGCGTCTTGTATCCCAAATACGGCAAGTCCCGCGCGCGCAGCTCGTCTTTCAGCTGCTCGGCGCTGAAGAAGGCACGCAGGCTCTTATATGTATACCTGTGGCGGGGAGGGAGGGTCGGAGGGAAGAATGATATCGCGTGAGTACGTGAGACGAGCGGGTCGCGTCTGAGGAGGGCGCTCGCGCGGACTGGTTCGAGGTCAATACCCACCCCCGTGCGGCCGGGTCCAGATGCACGTTGACCGTCGTCGACGAGGAAGACGGAGCGGACGACAACGGAGGAGGGCCGTCCGAGGCACCTGCAGTCTCCGAAGCGTCAGCGGTGGCATGGAGTCGTCGGGAACGAAGATGCGAACCTCTCGTCGGTATAGGCGCACCGCTCCTCGCTCGACGACGAGTGGGTAGCCGAGGTGTCTGAGAGTGGCTGCATGCAGCCGCGAGTGTCTTCATGGGAAATTCGTTTGGTGGGAGACTCCTCGAGCTTTCGATCGAACTCGTTCGAAAGAAACCGAAATTCCTGTGCAGATGCAAGCGCGTAGCTCCCACCCATACCCATGACCGACGGTCGCTGCTCGGGCCCGGCGGTCAGCTCTCCCGCACGGTCGACGACGACGACGACGACGGAGGAGAGCGGTTCCCCGCGCCTCGGTACGTCGCCGCTGCAGCAAGCCTTTCACGTCACCGAGGCGGACTTTCAAACCCTCCTCCGCGAGACCATACGAGAGGTGGCGTCGACGAGGCTCAGCGAAGGCGTGGCCAGGTTGTCGAGAACGAGTCTGCCTTCGAGTCGCGTGTCGAGCGACGGGGTACTGGAACGTTGGAGTTGTCGGTTTTCCGGCCAGAACTACGCTTGGAGCGATATCCAAAGGGGCTCTCGGACGTCGGTGGTGACGGGCGTCAGGCAGTACGGCGACCCGATGTTGGATATGGATCGTTACCTGTTGGGGGAAGGGAACGTGGCAGCGCTGGCTGCGTCTGTCGCGATGCACGGAGTGATTCCGGTGGAGAGTGCGGGTGAGATATTGCGGGCCGGGCGTGGTCGCGGTGGAGGATGGGACGAGGAGGATCTGGTGCGGAACAGGGAGCGCGAGATGGAGGACCGGGAGAAGTATCGGCAGCGCTTCCTGGAGGACCTGCTGCAGCAGACTTTGCGACGCGTTCTGGATGGCTGAGAAAAGGTGCGCGTTTAAAAATATAAAACATGACTCACAGCAGGTCCCGCACGCCACACTGAATCAGCGAGGACGAGGAGGAGAACGACCCGTCGTCGGTCCCGTGCGCCGCCACGCCCGTCGGCAGACGCTTCGGCACCGAGACTTCCGGCCTCGTATCCCCCGAGCGCCGCGTTGAAGCGAGAACGATCGGCTGACCGCCGCCAGCTCGCTGACTGAGACTTGCGCTGAAGTTCCTCGCAACATCCCCTCCCCGACCCGACCCGACCCGAGGTGGTTGAGGTCCGAGCGACGACGAAAGGGCAGGTTGAAACTCGTCGTCAAGCAAGAGAACTCCGGCGAGCGCGAGGATGAATGAATGGGGCCCTCGGAAGCTTCGCGACGCACGGGACGAAAACCGACCCTTGGGACGTCGCACCGTTGACCACCCCCACCATTTTCCAGCTGGGGTCAAACATCTCAACTCCGTCACTCGCTCGCGTCTTATCCGTATGTTTATTGTGCTCTATTTTATTGCGCAGGCACATAACGTTGTACAGTGTCTCGTTTGGCGTCGCTGCGCGCCAGAGGGCGTTTTGGTTTAGAACAAGATCGAATCCTCGGTTTCAATCCTTCCATCCATCCACCGCAACTTGCCCGGCCATTCGCGGGAAAACGAACGACGTATACGTATACCCATCTGTACGGTATGAAACGAGCATACGCCGCCAACCGAAGCTGCCCGCGACGCTCCCGCACCCTCCTCACGACATCGCCCCACCCCACCACGACCGGAAACACAGACGCCAATGAACGACCTGATAGCCATGGTATCCGCGGCGGCCGCCGCGAACGCCGCGAACGAGATCGCGAACGCGAACGAGATCTTCAGGGGTCTCGAGGGGGCGCACGCGGTCTGCCACGTCACCTCCAACCCCGCGCCGGAAAAGGCGGAGAAGCCCGCCGAACACCCGCGTGACCAGCAGCGGAGTGCCGGCGGGCAGCCGCGCCTCTCCGTGAGCGTGTCCGAATCTGACAGTGCCACATGTCAGCTGTGCAACCTGGGACACAAGACGCAGCACACGAAGGAACTCGGCAAGGTCCTCACCTTTTCTGCGGCGACCACCGCAGCGGCTGTGGAGGGCAACGGCTCCGTGGCCACGGGTGCCGCGCCTGTCGTCGGCGACCCAACCGATGCAGCCATCGGGACCCACGCGTTCAACTCCCATAACGCCTACAACGCCTATAACGCATCCAACGCGACGGGAACCACCGTGGAGCTCCATCACCTGTGTGGAACTCTGGCGCTGCGAGGCGACAAGAGCGTCTTCTCGATCGAAGAGCTCCAGGACGCCCTGGACGGGGCCAAGACGAGGCGCTGCCATGCTTGCAACGCAACGGGAGCCTTTATTCAGTGCTGCTACGGGGACTGCGCCCGTTGGTACCACCTGGGGTGCTCCATGAACGCCACCGACGTCGTCGTCGACGTCTCGGTCGGCCAGCTGTACTGCCCCAAGCACACCGTCCCGGACAGCGACGACAGCCACGGCGCCGACGTCGTCTTTGGAACCAAGCCGAAAAAGCAGCGAAGCAGCACGGGCTACAGGTCCAAGGCCGCGTCAAAGCCGGGGGCCCAGAAGAAGAAGAAGCAGTCGTTCGGGGTGCAGAGGCCGCGGACCGACTGGCAGCGCCGCGGAGCCAACACCTGGGTGAAAGTCGTACCCCCTTGGTGGGCCGAGCAGAAGACGGTGCACTTCGCCAACAAGGTGTTCCGCGAGCTGTTCGTCAACAACCTCGAGGTCGACCTGCTCGACGAGGAGGGGATCGCCTGGAAGTGCGAGGTGATGAAGGAGACGCGCAACGATATGCGCCTTCAGTTCACCTTGATGGGCCAGTTCCAGGACCTGTGGTCGCATGCGGGCATCATGCCGGGCGACGTGCTCACTTTCGAGAAAATGGTCCCGGGCGGCGACTACGACGAGTCCACCGCAAAATGGCTCGAGGCCAAGGCAGCTCCGCACGTCATCAGGTTTACAAAGCATGCCCAGGGTATCGGATTCGAAGACCTTGTCGTCCCCAAGGCGAAGAAACCCAGGACCTCCACGGCGCCGGCGGGCGCCGTCGGCCACGCCCTCGGCCAGGCGACCCGGTCGACCAAGTCCGTCTACGCGACCCACGCCATCCAGGCGGCGCAGCCAAAGATCGTGACCCAGGAGACGCCATGGTTCTTCCCCGCCGAGCGAATCGCCAGGAAGGTCATGCATCCCAACAACGTCGCCAAGACCCGGTGCCCCATGACGGACGAGCTGGTCGCGAGGATCGCCGGCGATCATCCCGCGGCCATCAACGGCGCTGGCGGAGTAGACAAATTCGGCACCGGAGTTTCGACGGCGACTGCTGTCACGAAGACGGATCTGACGACGACGACGGCACTGACGACGACGACGGCTGCCACCGCGGCCAGCATCGACGACGCGGAGCTCGCCGCTCCCACGACGTTTGCCGTCTATGACCCGGCGCTCCGGAAGCACTTTGTCTTCGACGTCGACGCCAAGGACACCGGCAGGCACATCACAGGCGCGGGATTCGAGGCGTGGATGGTCGAATCCGCGGTGAAACCCGAAGACATGATCCAACTCGAATTCGGGGGCGTCGGACAAATCATCTGCGTGTCCAAGGTTCCCTCTGCCGACCGCAAGGGCCTCGGGAGGGCGCCGTCCAGCGACTCCTCGACGACCAACACGACCGGCATGCGGACCCTCGCGGCCGCCGCGTGCTACTGTCACACGCACGGCACGCCGGGCATCAACGCGCTCCTGCTCGCCGTGCCGTCGCCCTAAGAAGCCGAGGCCGTGGCCCGCTGCAGAAACTTCGGGAGCGGCTTGACCTCGTACCCCATCGATCGTAGAAGAATCGTATAGAGCAAAGTCATCATATACGTGTAAAACAACGCATTCACGCCGAGCATCGAAACCAGGGTGATGCCCACCGCGTTGAACGACGTTCCCGAGCCCGCACCCCCCGTCCACGCCGACATATTATCGAGCAGCGTGTGAGCGTTCGTGATCAGTAGCTCGAGCAGATTCTCGTTCGTCACCCACGACGTGACGACGATGTACATCCACTGCCCGGCCAGGCGCGCGCAGGCCCCCACCGGCACGCTCACCGCCCACGAGATCCCCGTCTTGAACGAGACCCCCAGCGCGATCGACAACATCCCGTACACCAGCACGTACGTCATCGCCCGCACAGGTCCCAGGAGAATGAACAGCAACAGAAAGACGACGACGACGCACTGCACCGGCGTCGCAATGTCCCCCGGCCGTGATCGCATGGCGGACAGCACCACCGGCAACGGTAGCACGTACGAGAGGTAGCCCTCCAGCTTAAGCAGCGTGGATATTGTGTACGCGAGGCCCGCGACGGCCGCGAGCATCGCCGTCTCGACCACGCGCCGAACTTCGGCAGCTGACGACGCGGACGATGAGGGCTCTTGTGGCCGGCCTTCTTGCTCTCGCCGAAGGCTGGAGAGCGCCTCTTCGAGCAGCCCGTCGTCCGATGGCGCGCTCCGACTGCGGTCATTGTCACCGTCATTGCGGCCACCCGTCGTGGCCACGTCGACCTCGAGATGTTCCCCAGAGGAATCGGCCGAATCAGACCAACCCCCGGCTCGCAGGCGAGTCTTGGCGTTGCTGGACCACGCTCGCCCTGAGCACGCATGTGCGTATCGCACCGTCCTTGGCACGTCGAGACGCGGCCTCACGGGGCCCAGCCGCGCGGCAATTGCGACCAGAGTCATCTTCTTTCGTTCTTCTTTCCGAAACGTTCTCTAACGCGAGCTCGCGAGAATACGATCGTATCGCCGTCCCACCCACGAAACCCTCTCTCTCCACGACCAACAAGCCGCGTGAACGTCGACGGGGATGAATCGCGACTCGGTAGGACGGCGCTTGGGCGCAATGCGCGTCCATTTGGGGGAAGGAGAAGCCGACACGGTCGTCGAGCACCTCGATCCCCACCACGTGGCCTCCCGGGCCTCTGCGGACGTCGCCAGCCAGCTCCAAGCGCTGCTGGATCACGACTGCCCGGACGAGCGGCGCCGGATGAAGGAAATCATGGCCACGAATCCGCTGTTCGTGCCGAAGTGGAACATTGACGTGGCGAGCGAGCGAGAGCTCGCGTTGGCCAAGCTCAAGTGTCTCTGTGACAGCAAGAACTTTGGCATCCGCGACTTTCTGACCAAGTATGCTTTCTACTCCATCTCGGTGGCGGGATGTGCGCTCCCGCACGCTCGTTCCCGCTCTCGGCCTCGCTCTCGCCCCCGACCTCTGCTCACGCACGCCGGTTCCCCACCCCCACCCTCTCCAGCCCGATGCGCATCTTTGCCGCACACGAGTGCGCCGCCCTCGCCGACGTGTCGATGGCCACGAAGATGACGGTCCAGTATAATCTGTTCGGTGGAACGATCTTGAAGCTCGGGACGAAGAAGCATCACGACCTGTTGCTCGACGGCATCGACACGCTCGAGCACGTCGGGTGCTTTGGGCTGACGGAGGCCGGGTATGGAAACAACGCCGTCTGCATGGAGACCACGGCGACGTTCGACCATGGGTCGTTCGTGATCAACACGCCGACGCCGCTGGCTCAGAAATATTGGATCACAAACGGCGCCGTCCACGCGCACTGGGCGGTGGTGTTTGCCCAGCTGCTGATCGGCGGTCGCAACGAGGGGATCCACGGATTCCTGGTCAGGATCCGGGACCATGCCACGATGATGCCGATGCCGGGCGTCACGATCCACGATATGGGCCATAAGATGGGCTCCAACGGCGTCGATAACGCCAAGCTGGCGTTTGATCACGTTCGGGTGCCCCTGGACGCGTTGCTGGACGCGAACAGCTCGGTGGGTGTTGACTCGAGCCATCGACGCTCGAACCCTCTCACACGCTCGGACGCTCGGACGCCCCGACTCGCTCGCTCACCGACTCGCGCGCTTCGCTCGTCCTCGCCAGGTGTCCCGCGACGGCATCTTCACCTCAAGTATGTCCGTGCCCCGGGAGCGCTTCTTGCGAGTCGCCGATCAGCTCTTGTCGGGACGTATCTGCATTGCCAGCATGATGGTATCGGGGTCCAAGGTACGGGAAAGATTCGTGCGCGTCTGTCCGACTCTCCGCTTAGCCAGTCAGTCAATCAGTCAATCAGTCAGTCAATCAGTCACTCACGGTTATCCACTCTCGGGCTCTCACTCTCGGTCGCTCACTCTCGCAAACCCGCAGATGGCGATCAACATCGCCCTCAAGTACGCATCCACGAGGCTGTGTGTCGGCCCCACCGGCAAGTCGGACACGCCCATCCTCAACTATCAGCTGCAGCAGCGGGCCCTCATGCCCCTGCTGGCCGAGACGGTCGCGCTCAACCTGGGGCTGTCGCATGTCAAAGAGCGGTGGGCCGCGGCGTCGGGTTTCGACCCCGCGCAGCGCGTCGACCCCGACGAAGCCCGAGACGTCGTCATCCTGTGCTGCACGATCAAGCCTATGTGTGGGTGGCACCTGGAGCGCACGGCCAGCGTGTGCAGGGAGCGCTGCGGCGGACAGGGCTACCTGTCCTGCAACAGGTTTGGTTCCCTGATTGGCTTTGCCCACGCCGGCCTCACGGCCGAGGGAGACAACAGGGTCCTCTTCCAGAAGAGCGCCAAGGAGCTCATCGCGTCGAGGCGCCCCCGCAACCCCAGGAAGCTGGCCGTCGCCAGCGCGGGGAAGCTCGGCTGCCTTGAGACGCTGCACGGCGTCTTTGTGGAGCGCGAGGCCAGGAAGCTCAAGCACATTGCGGACGTCGTCTCGAAGATGGGACGCGATGTCTTCGACTCGTGGATGTATCGAGAGAGTGATGCCGTGCAGGGTCTCACCCTGGCGTTTGGCGAGCGGACGGTGTTGGAGGCGTGCATGCGCAGCCTCAAAACGGTCAGCGGGCCAACCAAGGACGTCCTCCACGATCTGATATTGCTCTACGCGCTCAAAAAGCTGGAAGACGACCTGGCGTACTTTGTCTGTCAGGGGCTCGTCACGACCGAGGTGGGGAGCGCGGTGCCGGACCACGTCAGGGCGCTGTGCGCCCGAGTGTCGAGGTCGTGGTCGACGGTCGTGGACGCCTTCCAGATCCCACAGTCGATCGCGCAAGCGCCCATCGCCGGCGATTGGGTGCGCTTTAACTCGGTGGACAACAACGGGGAGGTGGTAAGCACGCCTTTTTGATGATTTCCTGTTAACATATCAGCCCCACACAACACGATGGATCACACACATCAGGTACGTACTCGTCTCGGCCGTCCTGCCGACGCCGGGCGCGCGGAAAGCCTCTTCTCTTGGGCCATTTTTTAAATGCGGCTCCTCCCCTGGCCGTTCTCTCGGGCCGCCAGGACGTCTTCGGAGGGTGTCAATCGACGAATGGTGCCTCGTTAAATCGCTCGCTGGACGGGGAGGGCGCTCGGACGCTCCTTCCCGGCGGAATCTCCCTCGACCGACCCCCACTCACTTTCTCGCGCTCGACCCACGCTGCAGGCTGGCGGACATCCGCATCGGCGGGTGGCCGTCCCGAAGCTCGTCCAGGACTTTTGCGTCTTCTTCTACGTGCACATCCGCGAGAGGAACATCCGCGAGATCTACTCGATGTACTCGGTGACGTTCCCGACGCTGAGCGATCGGTTCTTCAAGGGCGGATCGTGGCCGCGCGCCGAGGCCATCGCGCACCTGGTCGACAATGATCACGTGTACCTGGCCCTGTACAAGGAGCTCTACTTCCGGCACATTCACGCCAACGGCAGCGCGTCGCTCGACCAGAGGAAGGAGAGCTTCGCCAACTACACTGACCTCTTCAACATCATCCTGCACAGCAACCTCAACATGCAGCTGCCCAACGGGTGGCTGTTTGATATGATCGACGAGTATATCTTCCAGTGGCAGTCGTACCTGCAGTACAGGGGCAAGCTGCTGGGCAAGACCCTGGAGGAGATTCAGGCGCTCAAGGCCCACGACCAGTCTGGGATGTGGGACTCCAAGACCGTCGTGGGCACCCTTGAGCAGCTGGTGGCTGTCTCTCGTATCAGGGAGGAGCTGTCCAGCGACGGGGGCCAGTCGCTGTACGCCTCGGAGGGATACTCGCTGACGTCGTCCAACGTGCTGCGGATGCTGGGCTACTTTTCGCTGATCGGGCTGCTGCGCGTCCACTGCACGCTGGGCAATCACGAGGAGGGACTCAGGGCGCTCGCGCCCATTAACCCCCACGTCCGCGCCGGGCTGTTTGCCACCAAGATCCCCATGGCCTCCATCACGCTCGCCTACTATTCTGGCTTTGCCTACCTGATGATGAACAGGTACTTTGACGCGGCGTCCATGTTCAACTTTGGCGTCTCGTACGTGAGTCGGGTCAAGTCCCAGATGAGCAGGACCAGCGCGGGACACAACCAGATGCTGAAGAAGAACGAGCAGATGTACGCGGCACTGGCCATCACCTGCTCCCTGTGCTCCGTGGCCCAGAAGAAGCTCGACGAGGCCGCCGCCAGCTCTCTGAGGGAAAAGTACGGCGACAAGATCCGCCAGATGTCTTCCGGTTCCACCAACACGTACGAGGACCTGTTCAACTACGCGTGCCCCCGGTACGTGACCCAGTCGCCGCCCGAGTGGTCGGACGCCGCGTGCAACACGAACTACCAGGCCACGAGGGCCCAGCTGGGCGTCTTCATGCAGACGGTCGAGGAGCGGAAGCACTTGCCGGCACTCAAGCAGGTGCTCAAGCTGTACAGCAGTATTCCCGTCTCCAAGTTGGCACTGATCACCGAGATGGACGAGGCCGAGGTGAACAAGCAGCTCGAGCTGCTCAGGGAGACGTCCAAGGTCTTGACCTGGGTGAGCGGTGGTGCCACAGACGGAGAGATGGCCTATTGCGGCGACCTCGAGTTCTCGATCGAGAACGGTGTCGTGATCGGGAAGGAAGCCAAGGTGCAGGCGGTCGGTGGCGACTTTTTGCTGGGCCACATCACAAAGCTCAGTCAAATTGCGGCCGACTTGAACGCGTTGCCGGCAGCAGCCAAGGCATAATGATATTTTGGTTGGTGTTGGTACCAACACCGGTGTTAGATATTAGAGTATTAGTCGATCGACTCGCGAGTCAACGGGTCGTCGTCGAGGCGGTGGTGGGGTCGCCGGAAGCTTTGGTGCTCAGGGTCGGGAGGAGAAGCGCCATCTCCGCCGACTCGTCGGTTCGCCCGTTCTTGTTATTATTGTTGTTGTCCTGCGTCTCGATGGAGATGGCGAGAATGCCCGCGAAAATCAAAATGATGCCCAGCACTGAGACGACGGACAGCGGCTCGGAGAAGAATGTCCAGCCTGGCGAACGAGCGAACGAGCGAACGAGCGAACGAGCGAACGAGCGAACGAGCGAACGAGCGAACGAGCGAACGAGCGAACGAGCGAAGTGCGTGGCGCGAGTGAGAGAGTCGGGTCACACGGCCGCAGTCAGGTCGGGGTCGGGGTCGAGTCGAGGTCAACACCCACCGAAGACGGCCCCGAAAACGACCTGCGCGTAATTGACGGCACTGCCCACCGCCACCGATGTCAACTGGAATCCCCTAGAAATGAGCAACTGAGCGAGAAACGAGCACGACGCGATCGACACCATGTACGCCGTGTCGACGAGCCCCGGGACGACCGGCCGAGCGAAGAGCCCCATCCCCACGATGCTCGTGACGAGCGAGATGCTATGAAAGTAGGCGGCAATCGTCAATGCGTCTTCTTTCTTGCCAATCTTGCGGATGGACACGTAGGCCGTCGAGGCCAGAAACGCCGACATGACGCCAAATGCCACCCCCGAGGCCCGGTCAAAATCAACGCTCCATGGTTCGTGAACGGCCGGCCGCACAACGAACAGCATCCCGGCAAGAGATGTGAAAATGCCGCCGACTTGTCTCCGGTTAAGTCGCTCGCCCAAGACGGCGTACCCGAGCAGTGCCACGATGGCCGGGTTGAGAAACAAAAGGCTCATCGCCTCGGCCAGCAGCAGCCGCTGGATCGAGAGGTAGTAGACCGTCATCGCCAACCCGCCGCTGAGTCCTCGAGTCATCAAGAGCGTCCGGTTCTCGGGCGAGCCGAAGAGGGCCAGGTGGTCACGCTGCTGTTGTGGCTGCTGTTGAGACGCGGCGATCGCCACCGACAACAGGATCGACAGGAGCGAGCGGACGAACACCAATTCGAAGACCGAGATCTCTCTCGAGATTGGCCGCACCAACGCCGTCGACACCGAGAAGGCCAGGGCAGCGCAGGCGATAGACGCGGGTCCATTGTTCCAGGGTGAGAGAGAGAGAAGAGTCGGCATCTCGGGTGGGTGGGCGGTATCCTCCTCTCGTCGACTCTACGTTCCGGGCGAGGCCCTGCTGCCTACTCTGACCATGCATGCACGTTGACGACGATGATTCCCATGCCTTGAATTCTTTTTTCGGCTCCCAACTTGTGAAGTGGTTTAAACAGAGCTCTGTTTCTCGAAGCAGCGTGTTCGCCCAGCCAAGCCCCAGATAGTACAGCAGATGCTGGTCAAGGGACGGATACACGCAATCGCGGCGCCGGGGCGGGTGCGGAGCGTCCAGTCGTCGCCGGGTCATTCGGGCCGACGGGCCTTGGCGCCATGCAGAGCCGGGTCGAGCGAGAGCAGCAGCGGCAGCAGCGGCAGCAGCGGCAGCAGCGGCAGCAGCGGCAGCAGCGGCAGCAGTGGCGGCGGTGCCATCGACCCGGACGGAATCATCGGCCCGGACGGGCGGATCATCAAGCGGGTGCGGCCGACCCTGCCGACGCAACACATGACCGAAGAGCAGAAGCAGCTGTGGAAGCGAGCCATCAAGCTCCCGATGTATTCGGTCGGCCTGGCTCCCGTCCTTGTGAGCGCGACTGCTGCGTTTTGCCATTTCGGCGCGTTCAACCCGCTCAAGACGCTGGGACTCTGTGTCGCGGCGGTGGCGATCATCGCCTGGCTGAACCTCTCCAACGACGTCTTCGACTCGGCCACCGGCGTGGACAAGAACAAGTCCGAGTCTGTGGTGAACCTCGTGGGCGGGAACTGGCGCTCTGTGTTTGCGGCGGCGAACGTGTTTCTGTTCGTCGGCGTGGCGCTGCTGTTCGGCATTGTCTCGGCCGTGCCGAACGAGTTTGTGGCCAAAGCGCTGTACGCGGCGATCGCGTGCGGATACGTGTATCAGGGCCCGCCGTTCCGATGGAGCTACCTCGGACTCGGTGAGCCGCTCTGCTTCCTGGCGTTCGGCCCGCTCGCGACGAACGCGTTTTACCTGGCGCAGATCCCCGCGGCCCAGGTCGTTCCTGCGGTCGGTGCGTCCCTGTGGAGCGTCATCCCGGCGTCCATGTGGGCCATCTCGACGTTCGTCGGGCTGAGTACAACTGTGATCCTGTTCACGTCCCACTTCCACCAGATCGAGGGCGACCGGGCCGCCGGCAAGATGTCGCCCCTCGTCCGGCTCGGCGTCGACAAGGCCACCTCCACGCTCAAGCTCATCGTCGGGTGCACGTACACCGCCATGCTGGTGCTGTCCCTCTTTGGTGTGCTGCCGTTCGCGATGTGGACCAGCGCGATGGTCTCGTACGGTTGGGCCGGCGAGATGGTCAAGTTTGCCGAGGCGAACCGTGGGGACGACCTCAAGAGCCTCAAGTTCCTCGCGACGCGCTGGCACATCATATTCACGGGCATGCTGACGCTTGGCCTCGTCGTGGCCAAGCTGATGGTCATCTGATGCGTGTCCGTTTGTTTAAATCTGTTCCTTCCTTGCCGACACGTGCGGCCTACGAGCATCACCAGAGCGAACCCAGTGCCCCCTTGCCCTGGTCCGCCACGATCGCGTCCACCCGGCCCTTGAGCGCCTCGAACACCTCATCCATCGTCCCGCACGCGTCCACCTCCTCCCACCGCCCCGTGTACGCCCGCTCCAGCCCCGCAAACTCCTCCCGCACCCGCTGCTGAAATTCCGTCTTCTCGTACCGCTCCCCCCCAAACCCTCCCCGCTTCTCCTGCTCCTCGGCACTCAACGACAGGAACAGCACCACGTCCGGCGCCAGCAGGCCCACGTCGCACCCCTTGCACCAGTCGCGGTCCATCCCGGGAACCCGCTTGGCCGCCGTGAACGCCACTCCCGAGAAGGCGTACCTGTCAACGACCAACGAGACGCCCTCCCTCAGCTTGGCCTCCATCTCCTTCTTCTTCTCCCACCGGTTGGCCGAGAACAGCAAGTGGATGCACCCGTCGTCGATATCCGTGGCGTTCGACAGATAGCTGTTGATCATCGTCCCGATCGTCGTCGTCCTGTCCGGGAACCGCATCAGTTCGGCCCTGGCGGCGAGGGTTTAGTGGCAGAAACGGGGCGTGAGTGGCGATTGTCGAGCGAGGAAGGAAGGAGGAGGGAGGGACAGTTTGGCTCGAGACGCACCGTCGACCGCTGGCGTTCAGGTGATCCACCAGTCTCTCGCACTGCGTCGACTTGCCGGACCGGTCCAGGCCCTCGAGGACGATGAGTGCGCCCCGCGAAGAAGCTGCCGGCGTGGTGGACATGGCTAGACGAGCTGCTTGGTATGGAAGCAACGAGAACCGGGAGGACGGCAAAGAGAGCAGGACGGGAAAGAACGACGAAGCACGAGCGACGCGGTAGCTCATACAGGCAGGCCCTTCGTGATCGTCGTCGTGGTCGTCGTCGTGGTGATGATCGTCGTCGTCGAGAACCTTGCAGGTGGTCGTGAGGATCCGTCGAGTTTTGAATTCCGCACGCGGACCTCAGTCAGTCACAAGAAGAAATTCTTGACGCGACGAGACACACCGCGCCGTCCTCATGCTCACGTTACGCATACCTGCGCCGACGGCGATCCCCATTCGCCCGACGGTGGCGCATCGTCGGGCAAATCTGCATCAGCTTCATGCATCGTCGGTGAGGAGGGAGCGTCGTCTAGCCGTGCGTCCGCTGGCTGCAGGCGCGGGCCTCGACCTCGACCTCTCCGAGCTGACAGCGCTCGGTCCGCTGGACGGTCGTTATGCCTCCAAGACGGCCAGCCTGCGCCCCTATTTCAGCGAGTCCGTTCTGACTACTGACTACTGACTAACGAGCTTCTGTTCCAGTTTTTCGTCGACCACTCGTGCACTCACCGGATTCGACGACCGACCGCTCGTGCTTCTAGGTATGGCTTGATCCGGTACCGTATCGCCGTCGAGTGCCGCTGGCTCCAGCACCTGAGCACCATCCCTGGTGTGGTCGAGGTGCCGCCGTTCTCGGCCGAGGCGTCAAAGATTCTGGACGACCTGGCGACGGGCTTTGCCGTCGAGGACGCCGAGAAGGTCAAGACGGTGGAGAGGACGACGAACCATGACGTGAAGGCGGTGGAGTATGTGTTGAAGGACAAGATCAAGGGGTGCGCCGAGCTGGAGCGGGTGCTCGAGTTCGTGCACTTTGCGTGTACCAGCGAGGACATCAACAATCTGAGTCACGGGATGATGTTGAAGGAGGGGGTGGGGGCCGTGCTGGTGGAGATGGACAAGGTGATTGCGGAGATCAGCAGGTGCGTTGTTTGGTTTTGGTTTTGGTTTTGGAATGGTGGGTGGCGAGTGGCGGGTGGCGGGGCGTGGAGGGCGATGATGTTCAACAAATCAAACTTAAATATACCCCGAGTGGGCCCGAGTCCGGGCCCTTGACGACGGTTTTTACGTTGAGCCCTCCTGGTTGCCATGGCCGTGACTCCCGTGACGGTGAGCCCCGGCCGCCACGCGGGCGCAACCCTTTCCCATATCCCCTTTCGCTTCTCGCTTGACGCTCACTGTCCGCAAACATACAATGGAACAAACGTTTGATCTCTTGAATACTTGCAGGCTGTCTGTTGAGCTGGCGGACGTCCCGATGCTGTCGCGGACGCACGGACAGACGGCGTCGCCGACGACGCTCGGCAAGGAGATGGCCGTGTTTGCGTACCGTCTGGCGCGACAGAGGAAGCAGATTGCCGAGTGGACCCCACTCGGCAAGATGGCCGGCGCTGTGAGCAACTACAACGCACACATGTGCGCCTACCCGGACGTCGACTGGCAGACGGAGGCCGAGAAGTTTGTGACGTCGCTCGGCGTGGCGTGGAACCCGTATGTCACACAGATCGAGCCGCACGACTGCATCGCCGAGCTGTTCGACGCCGTGGCCAGGTTCAATACGATCCTGCTGGACTTTGATCGGGACCTCTGGGGCTACATCTCCCTGGGATACTTCAAGCAAAAGGTGGTTGCCAACGAGGTCGGAAGCTCGGCCATGCCGCACAAGGTCAACCCGATCGACTTTGAGAACTCCGAGGCCAACCTGGGCATCGCCAACTCAACCATGGCCCACCTGGCGGTCAAGCTGCCGGTGTCGCGCTGGCAGCGGGACCTGTCCGACTCGTCGGCGCTCAGGAACATGGGAGTGGGACTTGGCCATTCGCTGCTGGCGTATCAGTCGACGCTCCGCGGCATCGGAAAGCTGCTGGTGAACGAGGCGGCGATCGCAGACGACCTCAATAACTCGTGGGAGGTGCTGGCCGAGGCCATCCAGACGGTCATGCGCAGGCACGGCGTCGAGGAGCCGTACGAGAAGCTCAAGGCGTTCACCCGCGGAAACACCGTCAACAAGGACAGCATGCAGACGTTCGTGGACGGCGTCGACGGGCTCCCCGACGACGCCAGGGCGCAGCTCAGGCAGCTGTCGCCGGCGACCTACATCGGCAATGCTGCAGCGCAGGCCAAGGACGTCAACAACAAGATCAAGGAGTTGTACGCCGGGAAGCGGGCGTGAGAGAGAGAGGGTCGAGAGAGAGAGAGTCAGGGCGAGCGCACCATCCTCTTCCCTCCCTGAATTACAGTAATAGCAGCTATCGCAATCTCTCTATTACAAGTCAATCCACCACCACGAAGCTGTCTACATGAGCGCGACGAGGGCCGACCACCCGGTGAACGGGAAGCAACCGCGCCCCTCGCCCGTCTTGTCGTCGTAGTTCTCGAAGACGAAACCCCGCTCGTGGTACTGTCTGCCGATGGTCGCGACGAGGTTGTCTCGGAGCGCGTCGGCGATCTCCCGAGCGCGGGGGTGACCCGCGTACGTCGTGCGGAGGGCGTCCAGGATCAGGTAGTTCATGTTGATCCAGATGGCGCCGCGCCAGTATGGGGCGTCGTGCTTTGTGTTATGCTGGTCGTAGATCGGCGACGAGGACGCCAGCGAGCGGAGGCCGTGGGGCGACCACATGTGCTCGGGCGACGCGAGCACGTCGAGCACCGCAGTGAGCTCGGGGGCATCCGTCGGGATCAGCTTCAGGGCCAGCGGGAACATCGTGACGTATCCAGCGTGCTGTGACACAAAGCCGAGCTCCGGGAGCGAGCCGTTGGTCTCGACGACTCGTCGGCCGTCGTGCAGCACCACGTCCGGCGTGTCGAGGCCGTAGTCGGCAAAGACGCGGCGCGACGAGTCCCAGTGCAGCGCCTTTAGCGTGCCGTAGTCCTCCAGCCGGTCGGCGAGGGCCGCGTAGCTCGACGACGCGGCGGAAGCGCTCGGGGATCCGCCCAGCACGCGAGCCTCGATGCGGCTCATGGTCCGCGCCGCGACGGCCATCCAGCAGCGCAGGTCGACGTGCCGCTCGTCGTCCGACGGGTGTGAAGCCCTCGGGTAGTCGTCGAGTCCACTCGTCAGGGTCTTGGGGTTCAGCTCGTTCTGTGCCGACGGGTCCCTGCCACGCCAGCGGTAGCTCCCGGGCACCGGGCCGGCCTGGGTCGTGTTGTACCAGCGGAACCATCGGTCCAGTCGGGGCCCTGTTGATGACGGCGACGATGGGATGGGGACGATGGTTGTCATCGGAGTGAGCGGCGAGCGGCAGGAAGGGTGCGAGGGGCGAGAGGGGCGAGAGGGGCGAGAGGGGCGCGATGGACGTACACGCGGCCTTCAGGAACGCGATGTCCTCCTCAGAGCCGTTGATTGCCATGTCGGACAGCGCCAGGAAAAGCGTCGGTGGGTTGGCCGCCGTCGGATGTTGCGAGATGAACTCGTCCGGTACCCTGCTGCGAGCCTCGGCGCCGAGGATCTGCTCTCGAGGGATCCAGCCAGAGGCGGTCATCAGGTCGAGCCAGTGCGCCAGGATCGCGCGGCTGGTGGCCGGGTCCCACCGCCGGATCAGCAGGTGGTGAAAGCCCTCGTCCCATAGGAAACCTCGGGGAAAGAACGAGCGGGAGGGGACGGCGGAAAGGAGCGGCGCCTGCCACAGCTCGACCTCAGCCCGGTTCCCGTTGGCATCGCGGACCTCGACCACCGAGCTCCCGTGCCAGTACCCGATGCCTCCGAGCATGTTGCTGAGCGCGTACGACGCCACGCGGTGCTGCCGGTCGTCCAGAGACAGGTGCGGGAACGTGGCGTTGAACTGGGTCTCGAAGGCCAGCTCGCGCTCTCGATACAGCTGGCTGGTCGATGTGTGGGCCGGGGGCGCCGTCCCTTTCGCCGACGCCGTCGCCGTCGCCGCTCCCGTCCGGAACGTCACGTCTATCGAAAAGGGGAGCTTGCCCGACAGCTGCACGATGCCGACATTGGGGTCGTCCTCGCTGAGGTCGGGCAGTACGAGGGAATACCCGTTGGGGGCGCCCTGAGCCTGTTGCTGCATCAACGAGTACCGTAGTCCCTGCGACACGACGCCAGCGAGGTTCTGGAACTGAGACGTGCGGACCCGGACAAAGTGCATCGACGTCGGGGTGGGGGTGTCCACCGCGAGGGACGCGCACCAGGACGACGATGAGCTCTGGAGTGTGCAGGCATCGGAGCGTGGATCGACGTGCACGAGGCGCTCGACGTCCTCCTCGCCGATGTAGAAAAAGAGGATCGTCTCGCTCGTGCGCGTCTCGTTCAGGGACGACGCCGAGACCCGTGCCGTCCAGCCGTCCGTGTCGTTCGGCGCCTTGGCCCACTGGATCTCCAGCGCCAAATCTCTGTCTTCGATCGTCTGCCTCCCGTACGTCGAGCCGTCGTGGACCTTCCATCCCCACTTCTGGATCCCGTGCTCCTGACGGGCTTCGTGGCGGATGGACTGGAGCGCATCGTCATGAGAGGGGTGCGTCCACATCAGGCCGGCGACGGTCGACAGCGGCGCCGCTCGCCTGAGGCCGAAATAGTAGCCGGGTCGGTACGTGCCCCACGTCGGTGTTTTGAAGAACGAGGGGGATAGCCGCCGGGAGGGAACAGGCCACAGGGGACGGTGGCCGAGGTGGCGCGCCCTCCACTTCAACCGGTCGAGGCACGGCCAGTCGAATCGCGGCACGACGACCGACAGGAGGACGGCGGCGGCGAGCACCAGGACGGCAGCTAGGTGGTGATGTGATGCCGTACGTGACCTTGTCGTGCACGGCTCCGGCCCCGTCGTCGGTGTTTGTGCTGCGCCTCTCCGCTCCGTTGTCGAGGATGTGCTGCCGGAATTCATTTTCGAGACTGGAGCAGCACGTCTCGGGCTCCCCCGGCGTCGACACCGCGCTTAAGCGACTTCGCTTCGGTATATGAATGTATTAGAAAAGACGTGAGGGCGATCCATTTCGTTGTTGCTTTTTGTGCTCGCGCGGCAGGGAACGGCGGGAGTTGGCGTCGTCGAGTTGGCTCCACCGGGCACAGATTTTGATGAGCTGCCGTTTGCGAGCTCTCTCAACGCAGGAGCGCAAGCATTGAGCATATCTATCGAAGTCGGGTGCGTTTCTCCTCCTCCCACGGTACCCAATGACAATCTGGACCCCGCACATGGACCGTTCAGAGTGCTCCCGGTTTGCTCTTTTGCTCTCTTGCACGTCGCGCTGTCCATCACTCGCTCGCTCATCCAATCGCAGCGTTCTGATCGCGAGGAACGCCAATGGTTCGGTGCTAATGCGAGTTGAGGCTCCTATATATCGTAACCTCAACTCCGAGGGTGATATTCTCGCGCCGTTTGGCCCCTTACTGAGGGTCAAACGGGGCGGTTGGTACTCGGTATGTCCCGCGTCTTGTCTCATCCTCGCTCACGCTCGACCAATATTGTCACTCGATACCTCGATAACTCTATTTTACCGGCTACCTCCGCGCGCTCCAGTCCACCCGCTCTCCCCCTCCTGATCCTCGTCCTGGTCCCGGTCGCGCGGTTCGTTCGTTCGTTCGTCGTCTCTCGTCTGTAAACAGAGTCAGCTCGTCCCTGTCGATGATGGAACCTCGAGGCAGCAGCCAGCGTGACTGTCTCCTCAAAAAAAAGGGTCTCTCGCCGGCAACAGTTCATTCCAACGCGCGTTCCCACGCACCATGGCTCGAACGGCTTCCAGGGTCTCTCGGAAGGCTTCAAGTCGGCCCGTGGAGAGAGCGACGAGAGCGACGAGAGCGACGAGAGCGACGCGTCGCGACACTGCAACGGAGATCCGTGACGACGACGATTGGCTTGATTTCCGGCCCGGCGTCTTGTGCGGGGGCAAGCTTTCCGCGTCGGAAGTCGCAGCGAGGAGCAAGGGAGCCACAGAGGCCTGCCTTTCGGCCCTGAAAAAGTCTCGAACCTACTCTGCGTGGGAGCGGGGCGAGGACCTGGCGGCGCCCCCGATGGGTCTCGCTGCGCTCCTGAGAAAGGCGCTCGTCGTCCTCGTCGTCGTCGTGTTGGCGGTGAGCACGAGCGTGTACAGAGAACACGCGTCGCAAACGACGGTGGCGATGGACCGTGTGGAGATACCGTCCAGCGTGGTCGTCGAGGAGCCGACGGTGGCGCCGACACCGACGCCGACGCCGGTTTCAACGACCTCGCCTTCAACCCCGACGGCAGACGACGTCGACGCCGACGTCGGCGTCGACAAGTCGATGCTGCCGCCGCCGGCCATCCAGCTCGAGCTGCAGCAGCGGCTGGAGGACCTCGAGCTCGAGGTCAAGCTGGAGCGGGCCCGCGCGACCAAGGCAAAGGACAAGGAGGACTCGATGTTCAACGCCCTGGAGCAGTCGACACACAAGGTGCACGAGCTGAGTCGCGACCTGCGAACGGCGCAGGCTCAGGCCGAGCTGCTAGAGGACAAGCTCAGGCTGTCGGGGCGCAACTCGGAGGTCGTCGAGTCGGTCGACCGGTCGCTCCTCGCGCTGGAATGCCTGCTCGTCCTGTCGTCGATCGTCGGATACGTGCGTGCCCATCAGATTCGGAGTGCTATGATCAAGGCCCGTCGCTCGTTCGTGATGGCGTACCGGCGACAGCAGCGGGTGCTGGCGTCGGCGGACGAGGTATACGCGTCGGCGATGAAGTACAGCGCCGAGGTCGAGGCGTCGGACGTGGGGCCGCGGGCCGTGTCGGCCGCCGAGTCCCAGCCGGAACTCAAACCGTGGGATCCGCTGCTGGACGACCTCGAGTCGCTCGTCAAGACGAGTCTGCCCGACCGTCTGGACCGGGGGGCGACGCCGGTGCAGGTCCTGCAGGCGCTCGCGGCCCACTTTGCCGAGTTGCGCGCTGCCACGAATGAGATGCAAGGCAGGATGGAGGAGAGCCGTCGCGCGCTGGAGTCGTCGCTGACGAAAGTGAAGTCCCTCGAGGGCGAGGTCGACGCTGCCAACCAGGCGGCGGCGCAGCGGGCCCTGGCGCTGCAGGCCGAGAGCGCCAAGGCCGAGCATCTGTCGGCCTCCCTGGCGTCCGTCGAGGCCAAGGCATCGGGGCTTGAAGACAAAGTGCGAGCCACGTCGGAGGAAAAGACGATGCTGTCCGAGGAGCTGCTCAAGGCCAAGGAGGAGCTCGAGAAGGTGACGGCGTACGCCACGTCGCTCGAGGACGCCGGATTCGCCGCTGCCGCGAGCGCTAGCGCTGGCGCCGTCGCTGGCACCACAGATAAGGATTATTCCGACGTCCGGGATCACCTGAACGGGTTCACCGCGGCGATGGACGTCGCCGTCGGTCGCACGGGCGTCAATGTCGACGATGACCTCGACGACAGCAATGACAGCGGCGACGACGACGACGACGACGACGACGTCATGAACGACGGCGCTTTGCTGGGAGAGCGATTGCAGCGCATCAAAGAGCTGATACAGGAGGCCAACGACAGCCCCTTTGAGCTGCTTTCGCCCAACACCGATTTGTACGAGGGCACCGACGCCGGCACGGCGCTCCGCAACCTCCCCGTGATTGGCACCATGAACATCTCGAGCAGCGACAGCGACGACGAAGACTTCAACGCGCGTCAGGACGCCGCCGTGCAACGCATGCTCGAAACGTCGGCCCTGCTCTCGAGCCAAGTGTCGGAGTACGTGGACATTCTCCGGGACGACGACGCGGGCGAGAGCGGCGCACCCGGGATGTCGGGCGTCGTGAGCGACCTGCAGAAGAAGCGGGACGCCGTCGATGCCCAGCGTAAGCGCGTGGAAGCGCTCGTGCGGGCCTCGCAGAAGGAGGCACGGTCGTGTCGCGCGCTCAAGGTCAAGCGCAAGGAGGTCGACTTTTTGTCCGAGCGGGAGGAGATCACGCACGGCCAGGACGAGGACAAGGCATCAGACCGGCTCTTCTTGGCGCGGAAAATGGAGCGGGACGGCATGGTCGAGCTGCGAAAGGGCCAGTCGGCCCTTCGCGAGGCGCTCGAGCAGGCGCGAGCGATCGTCCGGCAGCAGGCATCCTGAGAGAACGAGGAGATAGACATTACGTATATCGGTCATTTGTGAGAATTATGCGTGTTCGCTTCGAGCTACCACCCGTACTGGCTCTTGGTCGCGTTGCGGATGTTGGCGCCGCTGGCTCGTTTCTCCCGGTGTTCCTCGGCAGTCGCCTTGGCCTGTTCGAGGAGGGCACTGAGCTGGTTTTTCCGCTTTGCCGTCTTGGGAATCGCGCTGTTCCGGGCCGCGTCGGCGCGGAACTGAGCCTCGAGATCCTGACTGGAGCCCGCACCGGGCGGGCCACGCAGCTCTGTGGCCGTCAGCTCCTTGACGACGACGCCCGCCGGGAGCTGGACGTCCGTTGGCGCATCCGGATACGAATTCGGACGGTACGCATGGGCCCGAGGCCCGCCGACGGCGGGCGCCGCGTCGATGGTCGGCGCGAACGACATCGCCATGCTCGCCGCGTTGGCCTTCTCTGTTGCCGTCGCCGACCCGCCCGCCGACCCTCCCGGCAATGGTGTTGCACCCGCTCCCGTCGTCGCCCCGCTCGCGTTCGCGTCCGGCGCATTCTTGTCCTTCCGCTCGTTCACGGGCGCCGGCAACAGGGTCCTGAGCCTGGAGACGTCCGGCCCCGTCCGGCCCCCGGCCGAGGGGCGAGACGGCCGCGGCGCGGGCCCCGCGTCGTCGTCGTCGTCGTCGCCCGCGTCTGCCTCGTCAACGTCCCCCTTGTCATACGCGACGGGTGCCAGGAAGGCCGACGACTGCGCCCAGCGCGACTTCCTCGCCCCGAGCTGCCTGGGTTGTCTGTGCGAATCCCCCCGCCTTCCTCGCTTCTCTGTCGTCGGCTCTGGCTGCCCGCGCGGCGAGGGTCGCTCGTCGACTCCTCCCTCTCCTTCGTCCGAGCCGTCAGAGGCGTCCGAGCCGTAGTTGGCAAACAGGTCCATGGTTTTCGTGTTTCGAATGGGCACGGCCGGTCATCTGATGTTGCACGTCGCCCTCGATGCCCGACTGCTTGGCCTCAACGCGCCGTCCAACGTAGCACATTGGTCATTGCAATCCAATTTAAGTCGATACCAGCGGCAATCACCTGTTGTAGCGTCCGACGAGAGACGCCGCATTGCACATTCACGCACGACATGTTTGCCACAAGTGTCAAGTTCAGCCGCGCTAGCCCGCGGACGGCCGCCGCGAGCCGCTCCAGTGTCCAGGTTACTGCCAAGATGTCGCGTATCGGGAAGCAGACCATCACCGTCCCGGACAAGACCACCGTCACTATCAAAGGGCAGGATGTGACCGTCAAGGTACGTAGCACGCCTTTCAGCCGCTCGCGGTGCCCCGCTTTGTCCACATTGGCATCCTGATGGGCAAAGCTCGTCATTTAATGCGCGCACGTGGCCAATGCGTCGCGCGGCGCGGAGCATGGTCTCCTTCGCCGCGACAGGCTCGCTCGCTCACTCGTTCCCGCCGCGCCCAACGTGTGTCACAGGGACCCAAGGGAGAGCTTTCCCGCACGCTGCACCCGCTTGTGACCATCTCCCAGGAGGGCAATGTCGTCACGGTCAACAGGGTCAAGGAGGACAGGACGGCCAACGCCATCCACGGACTGGAGAGGTCGCTGGTGAACAACATGGTCGTAGGCGTTACCACCGGGTACGAGAAGACCCTGACCATGATCGGTGTCGGATATAGGGCCGCGGTGAACGGAAAGATGCTGACGCTGTCGCTTGGATACAGCCACCCCGTCGAGATGGAGATCCCGGCCGGGATCAAGGTGGAGGTCGTCAAGAACACGACCATTATCGTTTCTGGACACGACAAGGAACAGGTGGGACAGTTCTCTGCTGATATTAGGTCGAAGAGGGAGCCAGAGCCGTACAAAGGGAAGGGCGTTCGTTATCAGGACGAGTACGTCGCCAGGAAGGAAGGCAAGAGGGTATGTATATCGACCGACGTGCACGTATCGACCGCTTGTCCCGACTCTCTCACTCGCGCTACGCGCTTCGTTCGTTCTCCAGGGCAAGTAAATCGATCGTGGATCGACTCGTTCGGGTCGCTCGACTCGTTCGCACGCCTCGCCACGAACACCTGTACTGCTAGCTCTCTTTCAATCAAAAAAAACGGTAACCCCCATTTAAAAATATAAAAGACGATTCACAGCAGGTTCCGCACGCCACGCTGAATCAGCGACGACGAGGAGGGGAACGACCCGTCGTCGGTCCGTGCGCCGCCGCGCCCGTCGGCAGACGCTTCGGCACCGAGACTTCCGGGCGCGTACCCCCCGAGCGCCGCGTTGAAGCGAGAACGATCGGCTGACCGCCGCAAGCCCGCTGACTGACTGACTGACTGACTGAGTGCTGCGCGGAAGTTCCTCGCAACATCAGCATCTCATCGTCAAGCGGAGAGTTCCGATTCAGAGATTCGCCGTCCGTCGCCCAACCAGGCCGTCCACGGCAGCAGTGTGCTACTGGGACGGCGCTGATTCTTTGGTATAAGGTATACCAAGTATATGAAAAGGAACTCCGGCGAGCGCGAGGATGAATGAACGGGGCCCTTGCAAGCACGGGACGAAAACGACTTGGGACTGTCGCACCGTTGACCACCCCTAAAAACGAAAAACACGAAAAAACGGTCTCCATGAACTTCTAGATCTTCAACTAGAACTTCAAAGGGCGGCTCGCGAAGGGCTGGCTGAACCTGTCGCTCTTCTTCTCCGGGTTGAAAATCGCATCCACGAGCTGGTAATATTCGTCAGTGGTCTGCTGGAACGCTGCCTCGGCCAGCCTCTTCTGTCGCTCCTCCTTATCCTCGATGCCGGCCAGGATCGACTCGACGTCGAGCTCCTCGCCCAGCGAGATGCCGACCGGGGCGTGGAAAACGAGGCGCTCCTCGCCGATGTCCTGCTCGACAACCTTCGGGGGCGGCATGATCTTGTACGAGTACATGGCGAAGGGCCGCAGGTGGCCCGCCGGCTTGGCCTTTGTGATGAGGGCGCGCATCAGCTCGACGGCGCTCGGGTCGAAGGGATCCGGGATGTTCTCTCCGCTCTTCTCGTCCACGGCCCTGTCGCGTCCACCGGAAGGAGCAATCCACAGTAGCTTGCCTCCCTCGTTCAGGGCGTTCTGCATGGCCCGCAGGGTCTTGCGGTTGGTGGCCATCTTCTCCGCCTTGACCTCTGGGTCGTCGCCCATGTGCTTCTTCGAGTGCACGCAGAACAGGTTACGCCCCATAGAGAACGGCTTGCACAGCGGGTCCGTGACGACCCTGTCTCCGGCCACGTAGATGACGTCCGTGGCGAGGTCCGGGAAGGCCGCCTCGAGCAGCAGCGCAAACACGGCCGGGTCGGCCTCCGTCTGGTGGTTGGCCAGGAGCACGACGTTCTCTCCATTCTTGAGCTGCTGCTCGACCTCCTTGAAGCCGGCCTCGTTTCCGAGCATGGACGTGGTGAAATCAATCAGGCCGCGGATGTACCTCTGGCCAAAGTTGTAGTAGTTGTACGGCTCCAGGATGCGCTCGTGGAACGACGGGAACGTGTATGCGGCGGCCGGGTTGAGCTGCATCAGCACCCGCTCGCACACGGACGCCATGACGCGCGCCACAAAGGCCTCGTCGGCACCTTCCAGGCCCGACCCCATGATGGCCGCCTTGTAGTTGGTGTACAGCTCCGACACGGCGCCGATCAGCCTGGGAGGGACCTGTCCGGACCCGGCACCGGCCTTGAGGATGGCGAACAGCGCCTCCTCGCTGTCCACGGCGCTGAACGGGGAGGCCTGGGCCTCGGCCGCGCGGGCGGTGGTCGCGACCTTGGGCGACCTCGCCGATAGCGACGGGGCGAACGCGGGTCTTCGGGCGGCGATTGCCGGTCTGTTGGCGACAGCAGCAGCCTTGTTGGCCAAAATAGACGTCCACATCGTGTGCAGCGATCAAATGAACGAAACGAAGTTGCTGAGAAGCGATGACGCGCGCGTTTTCCGAATTGAAACAATCAACCAGCACGAAGCGTAGGCCTGCCCCGGCTGCGCGTCCATCCAGCGATCAAGACGCGACATACACGCGCAAGAAAGCAGCGAGCGGCGCGGCGACGAAGAGAGGAGAGAGGGAGGAGAGAGAGGGAGAGAGAGGGAGAGAGAGGGAGAGCGTGCCGAGTAGAGGGAGCGCCGCAACACCCATTCAAGAGGAGCAAGAGAGCGACCCACACACACACCACCATGGCCAAGCGGAGCACGATAGAGCTGAAAAAGTACGTCACGATGTTGGCGGAGGCGGGGGTGATGAAGAAGCCGACGTGGCTGCAGGCCATCGAGAAGTTCCCGCCCTCGGACGAGCTCGGGAGGCGGGTTGGAAAAAAGCCGCGGGGCATCAAGTTCGAGGAGGACGAGCTGGTGGCCAACTACTATAGGAACAACCCGGCAGCGAGCCTGGAGCCCGTCGACTTGGGGTCATTCGACCCGCCGCCCGCGCGCGCGTTCGCATACCGGCAGCTCGAGCTCATGAAGACGGAAGGCCTGTCGCGGAGGGAGGCAAGCGCCAAGGCGAAGAGCCAGGCACTCGCAGAGCAGAATAGGAGGGGAGACACGGACGCACGAGACGCATCAGACACACTAGAACCTTCGACTGGACTGAACGTGGGGCAGCGGCTGATTGAAAAGATCCAGGAGGAAGAGACGCGCCACTTGGACGACGCGATGGCGACGTACAAAGCGTCAATGCGTTCAAACTTGGAGCTATCGTCTGACGACAGTCGCCGGTAGTGTTCGTCTACTTCCATGATGAAAACCCGTCATCTATAGGACAAGGCCCTGCGCTCGGCGTCCGATGCCGCGCTCCAAGAACCCGCCGCCTCCCAGTCCTGGAATGTATGTCCGCATCATGTCGGCGTACTTCTCGGTCATCTCGTCGTACTTGGAGATGGTCAGGGTGGCCTCGCGCTCTTTCAGCCGCGACTGCCTGACCACGTCGTCTCGCTCGGAGATGTCCCGCTTGGCAGCCCGCAGACCGTCCTCAAGGCTCTCGATCATGTCCAACAGACTCTGCTTCTCCCGCTGATGCTGCGACTCTGCCCGCTCGAGCGCCTTTGAAACGTCCGCGCGGTGCTCGCCGTCCCCGTCCCGGTGCTCGGCGAGTCGCCGCTCGGCACGCTCCAGGTCCCGCCGGGCGTCGACCAGCTGCTCTTTGATGATGTCGAGCTCGGCGCTCATACCCTCCGCGCGGGCGTCCCCGTCCTGCTTCTCCTCGAGAAGCATGTCGATCTTGGCCGAGAACGAGGCCTCGAGCTGGTCGAGCTTCTCCGCGTCACGGCGTTCCTGCGCCAGCAGACCAGCCTTGAGCTCGGACTTGAGGTCGGCGTCGAACTTCGACCGTAGCCTGGCCCCGACCTCCGCCTCGATCTCCGCCGAGAGCGCCGCGCGTTTTCCCTCGACCTCGACCAGCATCCTCTCCTCTGCCTCCCTCAGCGCGCTCTTCATCTTGCCCTCCATCTCCCGCTCGCCGCGCTGCGCCGTCTCGAGCTCCTTGCGGAGCATCTCGGCCTCCTCCCGAAGAGCGGTGTGCGTCTTCTTGTAGTCGAGCTGGATGCGGGAGGACTCGGCCGCCATGCTCTCGATGGTCGCGTCCGCGCCTGCGCGAATGTCATCGGCCTTGGCGTCGAACTCCGCACGAGCCTTGGAGAGCCCCTCCTCGAGCTTGACCTGGTGGCTGCTCTTCATGTGCTCGATCTTGTCCGTCATGGCCGCGACTGTGCCCTCGAGCTTGGCAATCTCCTCCTTGTGATAGGCCACCTCGCGCTCGTACTCCTGCTTCAGACAAAACACCTGCGCCTGATTCTCTTCGTCGAGCGTCTGCTTGTCCTGCGCCAACTTGCGCCTGGACTCGTCGACCTCCTCCTTGAGCCGCCTGTCGGCCTCGTTCATCTTGGCCTCGTAGAGCTGCTTCTCCTTGACGATGGCCTTCCTCAGGGCCGTGAGCACGTTAGTGAGCATCAGTCCCTGGTCGTGAAGCACTGAACGCGCGGCCTCGAGGTCCTCCACGAGCTGCTTCTCCCTGATGGACGGCGGGCCGTCGGCGGCCTCAAACCTGTGGGCGTGCCACTCGAGCTTTGCGACGCGACTCTGCAGCACCTTGACCCTCGATGCGATCTCCGCGCTGAGCTGCCCGGCGCCCATGGTCGGAATGCTGTCGATAAAGTCGGCGTCAACGATGGACGTGGCAACGCCGGGCGCGACCGTCGCGGCCGACGTCGCAGCGGCCTTGTCCCTGCCCTCGAGCCTGTTCATCACGTCGACGTACTTCTTCTGAAGTACTTCCAGCTGCGACTTGAGATGTCTGTTGTCCTTGTCCAGCTCGGCCTGCTTGCTCTCGTAAACGGCGATGATCCCGTGGACGCTGTCGTCCTGGCGCAGCTGGCGGGGCGACGCCATCGACGCCCCCGCCCCCGCTCCCGCTCCTGCAAAGCCACCAGACACCTTACCGCTGATCAACTGGTCAGCCTTGCGGTGCCTCGACTGCTTGTCCTCCATGTACCGCCGGAGCACCACTTGCAACTTCTCGTACTCGACCTCCTTCTGCTTCATCTGGTGCTCCTTGATCTCGATCTTCTTCTGCGCCGCCATCAATCGCTTGTTGAGATCCGTCGCCAGTTTCTTCGACCTGTCCAGCTGGTCTTTGACCGTCTCGTCGCTGAGCGTCGTCTTGTTCTCCAGTGCCCGCAGCTGCTTGTCCCTGGCGTTCACCTCGTTCCTGGCCATCTGCGCCTGCTTCCTCTCCAAGTTGATCACTTGCCTGGACTCTTCGATCTCGTTCTGCAGCTTCTGCCGGTATCGATGGCTCTCCTGGTTCTGTTGGAGGAGCGTGTAGAGCGCGTCGCACACCCCCGGGTCCATCGGCGTCTTGGGCGACAGGTCGATACCGACCGTCCTGAGCGCATCGCAGATGAAGCGAATGCTCGAATCGAGCGGCACGTTGCCCTTGCTCGGGGAAAAGGCCTCGAGGTCGAGGTCGGAGGGGGCGCCCCCCGATTCAGGTGAGTTAACTGAAAAGTGCATCGCTCGCTCGCGCTCGCGCTCTTTCGCCAACGGTTATGAACGACCGTATATGGATATCGATCGACACAGAGACGAGCGAGGGCGAAGGGGAGAGGAGGTGGACAGAAGGATCGTCAACGACCTGGATTTCGTTGGCAGGTTGCCACAAATTCCTCCCGCTTGCAGTCTCTTCCAGTGCACGAGCAAAAGGGTGCTGGTGCTGGTGCTGAAGTCGAGTGCACGAGGACTCGTCACGGTTCGTTCCTGTCGGGATTGGTTATGTACGAAAACGGTGGAAGAAACTCAACGCAGCTAACTCTACGTGTCATGTACTCAACCATCATGTCCCATCATGTCCCTTTCCCGGCCAAACGGAGGCGGATGGGACCTCGTATCGGCTTCCCATTCCCCTGATCGATGACGCGCCCCTTCTGTTCGATGACGAGCACCCCGTCCTTGGCGAGCCGCACCGCGACCGTTCTCGTCAGGTCCATCCGCCTCCTCCACTCGTCGGAGGCCGTCCAGATCTTTCGAGGCACCTCGCTCGGTCAGCACGTTTTGTCCAGGCCCCGTTTGTTGACGAGGTCGATCATCGCTCGCTCGATGAGGGCCATGTCCGTCCATCTGTCCGATGCCTTGCCCTTCAGCTCTCGCTTCTCGTCCACCCCGGCCGTCGCCGGGGTGGACGGCCGCCGTCGTCCTGTATCGTGTTGTGCCCCATTCGACATTGTTTTCAGCGATTGTTTTCCGCCATTGACGAAACTCTCGTCGGAGTGGCTGGCCTTCCTTGATCAAGGCCTTCATGAAGACCGACCTCTTCAAGGTCGGTCGCTGGCATGGACGACCACCCCAGTCGAAACCATCATCGAGTCGTCAGACGGAACCGAATTCGGCAGATATCACTGCTGGCATCCGTCAGGGCTGACGATCCGATCCGATCTGACAGCAAACAGTCGTCGTCGGAATCATCATCGAACACCCGCATTGCGGCACCCGCACGCTCGATCGCCGCTTTGAACGCGAATTCGTGCATTGTCGACGCCGATCAGTTCATTGCGCCATTGAATCACCAACGGAGGCGCATCGAACCTCTTCCTAGGCAGTCAGGTAGAGGACCGCCAGCATCCGTCCGATGCAGGCAGCAGCAGCGAACGCAGCGCAGCCCACGCGGCGCTCGGATCGCCCCAAACGAACCCCAATCGACCAGAGCGAATTTGTCATGGATCTCGACGATTTGGAGACGGAGACGCCGGGAAATCGAGGCGATGCCGAAGTCAAGGCGGAGCCCGAGTCGGGCCCGCGAGGCATCCCACTCGTGAAAGTCACGGAGCCGTTCGCTCCCATCACGCTCCACGATTACAACGGAGTCGACGGATCGAACGGGACCGACGAACCGGACTCGTCCATCGCGGCCGTCGCGGCCGTCGCGGCCGTGGCGCCCGTGGCAGTCGTCGACGCGCCGGTCAAGAAAAAGCGCGGTCGGCCCAGGAAGCACCCCCTGCCCCCGCCCGCCGACCCCCAGGCTCCTGTCGCAAAGAGGCCCCGGGGAAGGCCCCGGGGGTCAGGGAAGCACCAGCGTGCGGCCCTGGCGAGATCTCTGAGCGGGACAACCTCGTCCGACCAGGAACCCGCGGCGCCGCAGACGGGCGATCAGCGCCACACGCCGCCCGCCGCGGTGCTGGTCGACGGCGCCGGCAACGATATGACGCCGGTGAGTCATACCGCGGACGCCAACGGGACGCCCGCACCCGCGGGCGTCCAGGATCGCAGGCGTCGTCGCAAGGGAACGCGGCCGAGCCGGGGCGTCTAGAAGAAGACCGGAGAGGCGAAAAGGCGAAGAGCGGGAGCGCGTCTTTACGCGACAATCGCATTGTTGAATAAATATGTATTATTTTCTACGAGTTTTCGATTAGACATTGTTCGATTAGACCAACACCCGGTCGAGAAGCGCGTCCCAGTCGCTCTCTTGCATCTCGTTCTTCCGCCCCGCTCGGAGCCATTCCCGTTTCAGGTCGTCCAACCGACTGGTCACCTTGGTCATACACGAGCTCAGCGCCTTCGACTCGTCTCGACAGCTCCAAACCAGTGACACGACTCGACCAGAGCAGCACGCGGCGTACGATCTCGCGAGCTCGTCGCAGTCCTCGAACGCACGTTGCTTCAAGCGATAGAAGAGGGCCTCTTCCACGCGCTTGGGCACATCGTCCAGGCTCGCAGAAGGCGAAGAGGAAGGGGAAGGGGAGGAGTCGCCCATCACCTGTCTACCAATTGTACTCCCGAGTTGAAAAGCCCCCGGTCCCGCCTTCTCTGTGCACGTTGAGCTCCGCACGCTCTGCTGCTCCTGTTCTCCGTGCTGTTCGCCTAGTGGACTACGCTGGGCGAAGCTGAGCGGATTCAGTGTGTCTGGCGAGGCCTCCGGGTTTTGAACAACGTTGTTCAGTCTGAAAGTCTCGAGCTCCCGTTCGACGACCGCATTGGGGGGAGAGAGAAGAGCGAGCAGTGAGAGGACGCTACTGACTTCACACACACATCATGGTACGTACGTAGGCACGGAATGTGGCGTGGCCAGGGAGGGTACAAGGGATGCGTTCTGACCACCACACTTTCCCACCAACACGCACTCGCTCACCACGCACCTCTCACTCTCTCTCGTCATTCACGACTACGCACTGCGCACGCAGACCACGCCCCTCGTCGCCGGACTCGCCGTGGGCGCCGCGGCGTGGACAGCACGGGCGGCGTACGAAGCGTTCCACGGGTGGAAGGCAGCGGGACCGCGGATGCGGCAATTTTATAAAGGAGGTGGGATGCTGACCGCCGTGCTCGCTCTCCGCCCCTGACCCTCGCTCACTCAAGTCGTTCGCTCTCCAGGCTTTCTGCCGGAGATGACCAAGCGAGAGGCCGCTCAGATTCTCGGTGTACGAGAAAGCGCCTCCGAGCAGAAGGTCCGCGAAGCGCATCGGAAAATTATGATTGCCAACCATCCCGACGCCGGAGGATCGAGCTATATCGCCACAAAGATCAACGCGGCCAAGGAGCTGCTCCTGAAACGAGGGGGTCGGGGCGGGAGCGGCTCTGTGTTCTGATGATGTTCTTCATCAGATTTATTTCATTTCGTAATTACGAACGTTATAACGTCATGAGATCTATTATTAGGCGAGATCTTCGCTCACGAACACGTGGTTCTCGACCCGATGCAGCCGCTCCCCGAGGTCCTCGAGCGTCCTGGCCGCACTCGCGAGCTCGCTGTCCAGCTTTGACGAGATGACGACGCTCGAATCGGCCAACGTCTTGATTGTCAGGGCCAACTCCTCGAGCTTGCGCTCCATTGAGTCGAGCCGGTCCGCGTGGGGCGCAGCGTTGATATTGACCAGGTGCGAGTCGTTGTCGGGCGTCGTTGCCGGGGCCACGCCGTACTTGCTGCAGAACTCCCTCGCGATGTACGGCGCCAGCGCAGAAGAGCTCGAGCCGCTCGGGTTGACCGCCTGCATTGTGGCGATTGCCAGGAGCACGCCGAGGAACGTGGCGACGGTGAAGCCAACGAAGAACCGCTTATCCGCGTCGAGCGACGACGAAATCGCCCTGTCCGTCGTCGTTTCTTTCGCTCGCGCTGCTCCCATGGCGTGAGTGACTAATGACTAGCTGGGGCTGACCCGTTCGAAAAACCGAAACGAAAAACCAGACTTACTTTTGTTTCTTTTTATTCATCTCGAGACTGACACGTCGACGAGACCCACCACCACGACCACCGAACAAAAAGCACCCGGCGAGCCCAAAGAGCCCCTTGACATTGCCCAGGAGAGACTCGGAGTAGAACATCCAGACCAGCGACGTCACAAAGTCAAAGGCGGCGTCCTTGACCGGGTACTGCAGCAGCGGCGGAATGGCCGTGCTGAACGGCCACCTGTCTTCCGCTACCGACTTTGGCACGCACATACCACGGAGCCCTTCGATGCCGGCGAAACGGTCGAATCCAGAGTACTTGACGCCGCCGAACGGCAGCGACTGCGACATGTACGTCGAGGCAAAGTCGTTGATGCTCGACATGCCTGTGTTGAGTCTTGCCGCCATCCGCCGCGCGCGGCTCTTGCTCCCGCAGAAAACGCTCGATCCCAGCCCAAAGTCGCTGTCGTTTGCCAATTCGATCGCCTCATCGTCCGTGCTGAACGACACGACCGACATGACCGGACCAAAGACCTCCTCGTGCCAGATGCGCATCGAGTCTGTCACGCCAGTCAGGATGGTCGGCGGGTAGAACTGTCCGCCGCCCAGCGCCGAGTCCGCCGCCGGCACGCGCCCGCCCGTGACAACCGTGGCGCCCTTGGACACGGCGTCGTCCACTAGGCCCTGGACCTTGTCCGCGAGGCCGGGCAGGCACAGCGAGCCAAAGTCGACCATCTCATCCCCAGACGCCGCACCCACGCGCATCTGCGTCACAGCCGACATGCACAAGTCCAAAAACTTGTCAACGACATTCTCATGCACGATGAAGCGCTCGGCGCCCATGCAGTTCTGTCCGCACGCCTGGAACGCCCCCCGCAGCGCCGTCGGCACCACGTTCTTGAGGTCGGCATCCTCGCAGACGATGAAAGCATCCTTCCCGCCCAGTTCCAGGACCACCGGCGTTAGGCTATCGGCTGCCGACGCCATGACCTTCTTCCCGACCTCGGTCGACCCCACGAAGATGACCTTGTCCACGCCAGACGTCACCAGCGCGTGGCCCGCGTCCCCGTACCCGGTCACGATCTGCACGAGATCGGGGGGCGCTCCGGCCACGTCGAGGGCCTGCTTGATGCCCTCCGCGTAGTACAAAGCCGACCAGCTCGCGTGCTCGGACACCTTGATCACGATGCCGTTTCCGGCAAACAGGGCGGCCACCATCGGGTTGTAGATGTTATGGAACGGATAGTTGAACGGCACGATGGCCCCAACCACGCCGAGCGGCACGTACTCGACGCGCGCCTTTTTGTAAAACATCATCCGGCCCGCCGACCGGGACTCGGGCCTGAGCCACCGCTCGCCCTCAGACATCAGCCAGCGGATCTTCTCGCACGTCACGATCAGCTCCCCGAACGCGCAATCCACCATGGGCTTCCCCGAATCCTTGGAGGAGATCTCGCAGATCTCCTCCTGGTGCTCCATGATGTACTTGAGCATCACAGAGAGCACGCGCTTGCGCTGCGCGAACGATGAGTGCTTCCACTCGGCCTGCGCCGCGCGCGCACGCTCGATGCAACCACGCACCTGCTCGGCCGACATCGCCGGGGCGTAGCCGAGCATCTCCATCGTCCCAGGGTCCTGGCACGGGATGGTCTTCTTCTGGCTCGCAGCCGACCTCGGCGCCGTGGTCGAGAGCGCCGCGGGCGTGTCGACCATCAGGCCGTCCGGCTGGATGCTGGGAACGCGCGACGGCAGGTTCAGATAGATCGTTAGGACGAGCATCAGTGCCAGCGTCAGCGCCAGCACGGGCAGAAGGTGCGGGGAGTCGGCGTCGAGGCCCCGCAGGGATTTCATGACGACCTCGCTGACGTCGAGCGCGGCGTTGACCGCCGCGTCGCACGCGGACGACTTGCCCATCGCGATGCGTGCCCAGATCGTGGTGGAGAGAGAGAGAGAGAGAATGAGCGACCAGTCGTCGATCTGACGAACCAAATCGAGTTGAATAATGAGTGGGACCTGCTCGGTCTCTCCTCCTCCTCGCGCTCTCCGCCTCGGTCATTCAGAATTCAGAATCTCTTCTTAGTGCCTGTGAAGCTTAATTCCTTTGAAGATGAAGACTGCCGCCGCGTATCTGCTCGCCCAGCTCGGAGGAAAGGCCGCTCCCTCGGCCGCCGACATCGCCGCGATTCTTGGCTCTGGTACGTACGGGGAACTACAGATGGCACATATGGATACAGTGGACGAGTCTGAACGACGCGAGGCCGCGTTCTGATGGCGGTAGCGACGGCAATGCCGGCGAATGGAAATTGCCTCGCTGGCGGCCCGCCCGTGCGGCCCGCTCGCCCGTCCTCGTCGCGACGGCGCCCGCGATACGCAGTTTATGCGTATTATGGAACCACGGACGCGGCGAGACGTGCGATTCGCGTCGATTTGACCGTTGGCCGAAGACAGGCGACGCCCTCTGTTTTCGTGCTTCTCGCTCCCCGTGCTCACTCACCCCCTCGTGACCCCTGCAGTTGGAATTGACGCCGACGCCGAGGGCGCCGCCGTCCTGATCAAGGAGCTCGAGGGCAAGGACGTCGAGGAGGTGATTGCCGCCGGACGCGAGAAGCTCCAGAGCGTCGGAGGAGGCGTTGCCGTCGCTGGCGGCGCCGGAGGTGCCGCCGCCGCCGGTGGTGCCGCCCCTGCCGCGGAGGAGAAGGTCGAGGAGGAGGAGGACGAGGACATGGGATTCTCTCTGTTCGACTAGAGCGGTGATTTCTCTTAACTTATTCTGTAATGGACCAATCGAATCGGTTCATTGATACAGCGAGGATGGGTTACAGCTAGTTGTACAGTCCAGCCTCGCTCGCCTTCAAATTGCTGCTAGCGAGCTTAGAGGAGGGTGTTCTTGATCAGGAGACGGACCACGACGTACGGGTCGACGTTGGCGGCCGGGCGCCTGTCCTCTAGGTATCCCTTTCCGGCCAGCTGGACCGGGAGCGGGATACGGATGGAGGAACCACGGTCGGCGACTCCGTACTTGAAGGTGTCCATGTCGCACGTCTCGTGGGCACCGGTGAGGCGCTGTTCGTTTCCACTTCCGTACTGGGTGATGTGCTCGATGTGGGTCTTGGACAGCCTCTCGATGGCGGCCTCGATGGCCTTCATTCCTCCCTCCTGACGCATCGACTCGGTCGAGTAGTTGGTGTGGGCACCGGCGCCGTTCCAGTCTCCCTTCATCGGCTTCGGGTGGAAGGTGGAGATGATTCCGAACTCCTCTCCCAGGCGGTGCAGGAGCCACCTGGCAACCATGACTTGGTCACCGGTCTCGAGGGCCCCGGTCGGTCCAATCTGGAACTCCCACTGTCCCGGCATCACCTCGGCGTTGATTCCCGAGATGGTGAGTCCGGCCTTGATGCATGCGTCCATGTGGGCCTCGGCGAGCTCGCGTCCGTAGACGGACTCGTTACCGACTCCACAGTAGAACGGTCCCTGCGGGGCCGGGTATCCGCCGATCGGCCATCCGTACGGGTGGGCTCCACCCTTTCCGAGCATGGTGTACTCCTGCTCGAATCCAAACAGCGGCCTCTCGGCCTTCACCGTGTCGTTGATGATGGCCTCGAGCATCGCCCTCGTGTTGGAGACGTGCGGGACAGAGTTCGGGTCGAGCACGTCGCACATGACGAGCACGTCGTCTCCTCCGCGGATCGGATCCGGGCAGACGAAGCACGGGCGCAGGATGCAGTCAGAGTTGCCACCCTCGGCCTGGCCGGTGGAGGATCCGTCGAACGACCACGACGGGAAGTCCTTCGGGTTCATGCTCGTGATGGCCTTCGGGATGCACTTGGTCTTGGACCTCATCTCGTTGAACATCACTCCCTTCTCGGGCTTGCCCTCGTTACCGTCGTACCAGATGTATTCGGCACGCTGGGTCTGCGCGTTGACGCGGACGATAAGCATGCGTCCCTGCGGCACGCGAGCGAGCGAGGCGGTGAGAGGCTTTCGGACTTACGATGAGACAAACTCAACGACGGCTCGCGTCTGCGAATCACCGGTCGACGATTCGCGCCGCACTGCCGGCATGATCGCATCCATCTACATACCTTGCCGCAGGCCGGCGAGACCGCCACGGCCTTGCGAGCGAAGCTAGCCTGAAGTGCGTGAGAAAAGACATGCGTGAGCGGGCGCGTCGAACGGAGCGCCCACGGCGCGCGCACGGGCCGCATCGGAAAGTATCGGCAGTGAAGGGCCTGTGTGCACGCCGCTGGCACCACCGGGGGCGTGTGCGTCGGCCACGCCTTGATTCTCCCGCACGCGAGTTTTCAGACCCATAGCGGCTCCGCGTGAAACAACGACCCGTGGCTCCGCGATTCCTTCCGATCGATCCTTACCTTGGTGAACTGGGTTGCAATCATTCTCGACGATAAAGAGAAATCAAAAGTGCGGCATTAGCTTTACTTTCTACCACAAGGTTAACTTGCCCTGAAGGGCCCTTACCCTGAAGGGCAAGCCCTACTTGTATCTTGTAGCGACGACTGGCACTCACCCTACCTACCGCGACACGGCCCCCTCGACGACGCCCAGATCCGCACCGCTCACGCCACCGCCGACCTTCCGCCGGAGGACCTCGACCCGCGCCTCGATCTCCGCCGAACTCCCAGACGACAGGCTCTTGAGCGAGACGACCGTCGCAGCCTCGTGCGACAGCGCCTTGACCACGCTGGAAAAGTCGTCCACGTCTTCGTGTAGCACCAGGATCCGGCACGCGACCGATTCCGGCGACAGGCCGGCCACTGCCCGGCACACCGTGAGCGGGTCTGCCCGGCACGCGCTCAGCAGCGAGATCACGTCGTCAAAGACGACCGCCCTATGCGGTGACGAGAACGACGATAGGTCGCCGAAGACGGCGTCCATGAACAGTTTCAGGTCGACGAGGTACCGATCGGCGGCCTCGTCCAGTCTGCACAGGCCGTTGGTGTTGAGGACCTTGAACCGGCCTGTGACGTCCGGGTGGCAGCGAGTGGCGGTGGGGGTGATGGGGGTGAGCGACAGGTACTGCCATCGGAGCGCCGATGGAATGCGCAACGTGGGACGAATGCCCACGGAGGGTGAAAGGCAACGCACCGTCGGCGGCAATCTTCGACACGTTGAGGTTCAAGCGCCGGAGCATCGTCGAATAGTGCGCCGTGGAATACCGCGAGGTAACCATCAGGACGCTGGTACTGCCGTCGAGCAGTAACGTCTTCAGGAGGCTCGAGACGACGCGGTGGCCGGCGTCGGCGTTGACCGAGTCTCGGACGAGGACAAGGCCATGAAGGGCGTCTCGTCGCGCTAGGGACTCCATCCGACCAACAACTCCAAACGGGTTACGGGCGCTGCGTGTGATTCTGGAATTCAAGTACAAGTATGGTTTCGTGGGAGAGAGGAGACGAGCGATGGGATTTTTCTCTCTCGCGAGAGAAATTGACTCGCAACTCCCTCCCACGAACCAGGCACTCGAGTCTACTCGACCCGATCGTTCCTCGAGCTCTCTTCCTCCTCGTCTGCCTCCTCCGGAGTCGTCGTCTACCTCGACCCCGCCCCCGCCCTCGAGTCCTGTGTTCGTGGCGACCCGACCCGAGACCCCCATCCCCAGCCGCCAGACTCGGCACTAACGAATTCGTGTCTAGACATACCGTTAATAAATTATTTACATGTCCACTGCCCCGACGTCTCCACATCCACACAGTCATCCAATAACTTAGAACTTCATCAGGTGCGGCCTGTCGCCGTTGCGCAGGGTGAACCTGGTGCTGAGGTACGACTTGAGCTCGGCGGAAAGGCCAGACAGGATGGCGGCATCGACCGCCTTCTGGGCGGCGATCCTCTCGGCCGGGATGGTGTTCTTCTCGAGCTTGTCCTCGAAGAACTCTCCCTCGCTACGCTTGGTCCTCTGCTTCTTCTCTCCCTTGAAGGACGAGTCGTCAAACTTGCTGATGTCGACCTTGCTGACGTCCACCTTGGTGGAGGTGGCGATGACGTAGCTGGCGTTCACACGGCGGACCGGGACGCCGGACAGCTTGAACGGTCCGGTGACCAGGAGCAGTCCCGACGGGAGCTGTCCCAGGCAAACGACCCTCTTTCCAGCAAACCTTCCGGCGAGCAGGATCAGGACGGTTCCCGGGGTGATGGAAGCCCTCAGCTTCGTCTGCCGGCGGGCGAACTTGCGCTTGAGCGGCTTGCTCACATCCTCGGCCGGGTAGAACTTCGGCTTGACCTCGGCGACCGCCTCCTTGGCGGCCTTCGGGTGCACCGGCAGCTTTCCTCCATTCTTCTTCTTGACCGCCCAGACGCCCCTGCAGACAGAAAGACACGGAGAGAACGGCGAGTGAGCGCGTGCATAGGCGGGTTTCCAGGCCAAATGGCCGAAGCGCACGTGGTCGCCATTTCCCGACGGTCCGACCGCGCAAAGCGGCGGCAGCGCACATCGACCGCAGCACTCAAGAATATACACCGATCTCGAAGCGGCGAACGGGACAGATCGCGGCGTATTTCGCCGAGCTGCGGATGGCGACGCCCCGAGTGGGATGACGATTTCCCCGCCGCTCGACGGTCCGATCCGGGCCGCTCGGCTTCCATCGTCGCAAACGAGCGATTGGATGGATACGAGCGCCCGCCGTTGCCACAGAGACGCCCGCAGCCGACGGCCGACGGGAAAATCGTCACGCTCCGCATTCGAAGAAAGGCAGCGCCGTGTTGCCCGTGTTCGTGCATACGTACCGCCTGTGGTAGGACTTGGACCGTCCGTGGGCCTCAATGTTCCTCGCGAGATCAGCAACCATGTTGGGGACACTAATTGGAGTGGGCTCGGCCGGCAGTCGGGCAAACCTTTTCGCGCGAACCCTCTCCTCTCTCAGACAGACTCAATCACGACATTTCCGTTCGATGCACCTTCACACAGGCCCGTTATCGAGCTCTCGCGAGCTCGTGCAGCGGCGCGGAGCGTCCCGCGCCCAGGGCTATGCGAATCAACGTCCTCAGAGTCCGATTCGCGGTTTCTGCACCCACCTCGCCGGAACGGGGGGTGGGTGGTCACCGGCGACGGCACGCGCGACGACGCCGGTATCGTGCAGCACGCGGGCAAACGCCACGGCGTCCGCCGCCTCTTCCCCGATCCTCTTCTCCGACTTTGAGCCGGGCGACACGCTGCCCGACGACTACGAGCACATCGATCCGGCAAAATCGAAGCGTCGCCGGGCGGGGGTCGTCTTCCATCCGACGTCGCTGCCCGGCAAGTACGCCAGCGGCGAGATCGGGGACGAAGCGCTCAAGTTCATAGACTGGTGCGTCGACGCAGGGTTCCAGGTGTGGCAGGTGCTGCCGCTGGTGCCGCCGGATCCCAAGTACTGGTCGCCGTACAGCGGCGAGGACGCGCTCTGCGGCAACCCGCTGCTCATCCCCCTGGATGGGTTGGTGCACATGGGGCTGCTGGAGAAAGAGGACGTGCGCGGGCTGGAGGCGCCGGCCACGGCGTCGTCGGTCGACTTCGACCTGGCCAAGAGGCAGAAGCTGCCGCTGCTGGTCAAGGCCGCCAGTTTTTTGCTCGATAGCGATACGACAGAGGGATTGCGCGTCAAGACGGACGAGTTCCGGTCCAGGAATCCGTGGGTCGAGGAGTCTGCGCTGTTCAGTGCGCTGTGCAACGACCCCGAGCTGGCCGGTCTCGAGGCGTGGTGGGACTGGCCCGAGGCCCTCCGCGACCGGCACCCGGGGACGCTCAAGCAAAAGCGGACGCAGTGGTCCGACGAGATCGAGGTGTTTGTCGTTCTCCAGTTCCTGTTCGACCTGTTCTGGACCGGCGTCAAGGACTATGCCGCCGCACGGGGCGTGACGATCGTGGGAGATATGCCCATCTACGTGGGCGGGCACAGCGCCGACGTCTGGGCCAACAGGAAACTGTTCCAACTGGACGCCAAGACGGGCAAGCCGGCGCTGGTGTCGGGGGTCCCGCCTGACGCCTTTTCTGCAACCGGCCAGCTCTGGGGAAGCCCGCTGTACGACTGGAAAGCCAACGAGGTCGAGGGATACTCCTGGTGGATCCAGCGGATGCGGCGCGCCATGGAGCTGTACGACGAGACGAGGATCGACCACTTCCGCGCCTTTGCGGGCTACTGGGCGGTCGAGGCGACGAGGGAAACGGCGATGATCGGCGAGTGGCAAAAGGGCCCAGGAATGTCGCTGTTCAACGCGCTGCGGCGCGAGCTCGGCGACGTTCCCATCCTCGCCGAGGATCTCGGCGTCATCACCGCGGACGTGATCCAGCTCAGGGACATGGTCGACGCGCCGGGCATGCTCGTCCTTCAGTTCGCCTGGGGCGGGGGCCCCCGCAACACGCACCTGCCGCACAACGCTCGGCCAAACTCGTTCATCTATACGGGCACGCACGACAACCCGACCACAGTCGAGTGGTGGGAGACGCAGGCCACGGCCGAAGAGAAGGAGATCATCCGCAGCTATTGCGGTGTGGACATCGAGAACGGCGACATCGTGACCGCCTTTGCGCAGCTGGCGTTCGCGTCCGTGTCGAGGACGGCCATCCTCACCATGCAGGACGTCCTCCGGCTCGGCGGCGAGGCGAGGTTCAACACGCCCGGCAGGGCCGAGGGAAACTGGACCTGGCGATTGGAAGGCGACTTGAGTGGCGGCGCGGAGCTCGAGGCGCGGGCCAAGGAGATGCGCGAGATGATCGAGGTCTCCGATCGCCTCAAAAAAATCCATCGGCGGGTGGTTGCTGCTGAGTGAATTACACATGTATACATGGATTTTGAGAACACACGACGCTTGGTAGCCCAGTCGCGCGAGGAGACGAACGAGCGAGCGACGAATGGATCGCTAATTGAAGCAAGGGAGACCAAAGAGTAAGAACATGCGAACTCGGCGGTTGCTGGCTCGGTTGGCCAGGGAGTTCAGCGCGAGCGCGCCCACGGCCTCGACCAAGTCCTCGTCCAAGGCCTCGGCCTCGGCTGCGTCCCCGCCCGCCGCCAAGTGGCTGGGATACCTGGGGGCCCTCCCGTTTGTCGCGTTCAGCACGCCGGTTGTCGAGCGATTCCCGGTGATTTCCTCGGCTTTGGACGTACCACGGAGCGACTTGGGAAAGCTTCAGGTAGGGTACGGAGCTGCGATCCTGTCATTCTTGGGAGGCGTGCACTGGGGCCTCGCCATGACGACCCTGACGCCCATGAGGCACACGGCCGAACGTTACCTTTGGAGCGTCTGCCCCAGCCTTCTCGCTTTCCCCACGACGGCCCTCCCAGTGGAACACGCCGCGGGCATCCAGGCTGCGCTGATCAGCCTCGTGTACTTGGTTCGTGTTGCGCTCGCCTGGCGATGTGCTGGCACGCCCAGACTCCATGCTCACTCGCTTCGCTGCGTTACCCTCGTTCTCCAGGTGGACAGGAGCTGGGCGAAACGAGGCGGCCTTCCTCCGTGGTATATGAAGACACTGCGGGGCCCGCTCTCTCTGATCGCCGCTACTGGCCTCTTGGCGACAGCGGGCAGCAAGGCAGGCGAGCTCTCACTGAGCATCAGTGAGAGTTCTTCTTCTTAGCTTCATTCCCTGCGCCGTCGCGGCAGTTTAACATAGATAACTCGTGTCGTAGATACGCGTACACGGATTACACAGGGCAACCCGCATTCCGTCCCATATTGGCACGCTTGTGCCCAAGAATTTCGCGAACAACCAGATCGGACGTTGCGATGGAGGAGACAGTCGGCGGGCCGGTCAGCCCTTCCCAGGTACGTCTGTCTGACAGACACGTATGCCACCAAAGATACCGCCTTGCGCCTCCTGCTCCTCTCTCTCCTCTCTCTCCTCTCTCCTTCCCGTCGAGCAGTCCGATCGGACGGACAACACCAGCTCGCACGCACTCACAGTCGCTCGCTCGCTCGAGCACGCACGCAGGCGGGCAGCCTGTTTGTCTTCCTCCTCTTCGTGGTGCTCTGGTTGTACGCCGAGATGCTGCGCTGGAGGAATGGAGAGGCGAATAAAGAGCACCAGGACGGCACGGAGCTCGACGTGCTCGTTGATAAGAAAGCAAACGCCGGGGGCGTGCGCACCCCGCCGCGGAGTCCGCGGGTGTCTACACAGCCAGGAGGCGGCGGATTCCTTCAGGATAGTTTCTTCAAGATGGTTGCGCTCGATCACGAGGCGCTCGCGCGCAACAGGGAGAACCTGCGGCACGCCGTCGAGATGGGCGTCATCATCCTCTGGCTGTACGTCGCCGATCGGACGACCATTATCAACGCCGGCCCAAAAGAATACATTAGGGACGTGTTTTTGTCCATCTTCCTGATATTGACCATCGTGGCGTCATCCTACTCGACGGCGCAAGGCCGCGCACCCCGCCTCATCAACCGGCAACAGACGGAGGAGTGGAAGGGGTGGATGCAGGTGCTCTTCTTGCTGTACCACTACTACGAGGCGCGGGAAGTCTACAACGCAATCAGGGTGTTCATCGCCTCGTACGTGTGGATGACCGGGTTCGGGAACTTTGCCTACTACTACAAGACGCGGGACTTTTCGGCCGGGCGGTTTGCGCAGATGATGTGGCGGCTCAACCTCCTGGCGATCGTCTGCTGCGTGGCTCTGAACAACCAGTACATGCTGTATTACATTTGGTACGCTGTTGATGTCGAGGTCGACGACGATCGCCCGACGACGCACCCGACGACTCACACGCTCCCTCGCCATCCTGCAGCCCGATGCACACGCTGTACACCGTAATGGTGTATTTGGCCCTGTGCCTCTGGAGAGGAGGGAACGAATCGAGCGCGGGCATCTGGACCAAGTTTGCCCTCTGCACCGTCCTGATCGTCGGGTTGTTCGAGTACGAGAGGGTCTTCTACACGCTCTTCGCGCCGTTTGAGTTTGTCCTGGGGTACACTGACCCGAGGAGGCCGAACCCCAACGCCCTGCATGAGCACGTATTTTCGTCCCGCTGTTTTTTCGCCCGCCCGCCCGCTCCCTCGCCCTCCTCGCTCATCCGCCACCACCAACCATCCCTCACCGTAGGTTCTTTTTCCGTGCCGGGCTCGACCGTTATATCTGGATTCACGGAATGATCTGCGGCTTCCTGCACCCCACGTTCGAGAGGTGGCTCAAGGCCATCGACGACAGGGAGCCGGCCGTGCGGAGGACGATGCGGGCCGTCCTGGGCGGCGTGGCCGTCGCCGCTGGCCTGGCCTGGTACAGCACGGTCTACACGCTCCCAAAATTCGAGTACAACAAACTCCACCCGTACACGTCGTGGATCCCGATCACAGCCTTCCTGATCCTGAGGAACATCACGCCGTCCCTCCGCCTGAAAAGCCTGGGGCTCTACGGGTGGCTCGGATGCATCACCCTCGAGACATACATTCTGTACGTACGAATAACCATCCGCCCTCTGCTCGTACGCACGCACTCACTCGCTCACCGTCTCGCCGCCGCCCCGCAGGCAATTCCACACGTGGCTCCTGTCCAAGGTGCCCAACTCCCAGGTACGCCCCTGAACCCGCCTCGATGCTCTACCTATTTACCGATACTCACGCACCAAACCACCAAACCATCAAACCACCGATTCACAATCGCAGCCAATCTATCTGCTCTCGCTCCTCCCGGAGTATCCGCTGATCAACTTCACGGTGGTCACGGCGCTGTACATCTTCCTGGCATTCCGGCTGTTCAAGTCGACCGCATGGCTGCGAGACGCCGTCATCCCTCACGACGACGACGCGCTGCTGCGGAGGAACCTCCTCACCATGATCCTCGGCGCCGGCTGCGCCTGGCTCGTCGGCTTTGCAGTGCAGGTGCTGGCCCAGTCCATTTGATTCACCGGTTTATTCTTCGCGAACAAATCCCACGCATTTATTCAGTTTTCGTTCAAAGCCGTAAGCCGTAAGACCCTCGGTCGTCACGCGACGCACCGCCGCCGGACGACCTGGCTCGCGCAGTGGACCTGGCGAACGAGCAAAGCGCGTAGCGCGAGTGAGAGAGTCACGGCGCGCGGGCGCACGTCGGTCGAGCTCGATACCCACCGCGCCGTACATGCTGGTGATGGGACTGAAGTCAATGACCTGGACGTCGCCGGAGAAGTGCGGGCTGCTCACAATCTTTCGTGCCATGGCCGGGTGCACCGAGACGATGCGCGACTCCCCGAGGTTCAGAATGTTGCACGCGTACTCGAGCTGCGCCTCGTGCGGGATCGTGATGACGTTGATGCCGTTGTCGGCGAGGTACGATCCAAACTCGACGCCCTCCCGTGTCTTCTCGTACGCTCGCGTGCCCGAGATCATCGAGTACTCGTCCACCAGCCGCTTCTTGGGAGAGTCGTCGCCCAGCATCTGCTCGTAGCACACGCAACACGTCTCTGACAGCAGTCCAAACACGCAGTCGAGGTGCATCCGGTCCTGCGACGTGTCGTACTCGTCACGAACGACCGCGACGCGCCTGTATCCCAGCCAGTCGTTGTCCATCAGGCACGTCACGGCCTCCATGTTGGACCGCAGGCCGATGCCGATGAATGCCAGGTCGCGGGAGTGCGGGACAAAGTCGCCGCCCTCCAAGAAGCCCTGGAGGAGACACAGATAGGGACAGAGACAGAGACGTGGGGGGTGAGTGGGAGCGAGAGCAAGGGAGAGTTCGAGGGCGAGGGTCGTCGTCATCGAATACGCACCGGCTCGGGGATCTCTCCCAGCACGTCAAACCCGAGCTTCTCGAAACAGAACTTCATCAGCGACACCTCCAGGCCCCGTTGCGGCGATCGCAACCTCCCCATGACGATGCCTTTGGCCGTCGTAATCTGCTGGTCCCTCGTGTAGACGAGATTGGCCAGCGGCATGAACGAGTAGGTCGCCGTCAGGCCCGTGTCGCGATAGCTGGGCGCCAGGTGCACCGTCGGATTGATCAAGATGGTCTCGATCAGCTGATGCACCGACATGCTCGATAGGACCTCCATCTTGTACTCGTCCGACAGGTAGTACCGATCCTCCGGCTGGATCGACTCGATGTCTTCCTCCGAGCACGCGTACGTGAGGGCGTTCATGGCAAACCTCTCCAGCGCCATCCGCTTGTTGATGTGCTTTTCGACGCCCTGCGCGAGAATCTCCCTGCAGTATATTGAAGGGAGAGCGAGGGCCCGCGTGCGCGCGTGAGAGGGGGACGGGAGGGGGGAGGAGCGGGGCGCGTTGCGACCCGTCCGCTGCCGCTCGGCTCCATCCACATCCATATCCACAGTCAGACCCATCCGGCGAGTCGTTCGATCAAAACCCACCGCACTGTCAATACGCGGACGCCGTTCTCCCGCATCAGGTGCCTAAACTCGGCGTGCGTGACCTGCGCCCGAGTCATGTTCACGGGCCGTTCGAACAGTGACGCCCTGGGATGCAGCCCTGCGTGGGTGGTGCAAACGCCGAGAGCGTGAGCGGACGAGCGAGTGGGGTGACCGACGAACAGGGAAAGAACGACGCACCGCCCATCTGCAGGGACGTTCCCTCGGGCTCCGAAACAATCACGACCTCGGCCGGGTGATTTTCCGACACCTGCACGCACGAGCAGCCCGTGGAAGCGCCGGAAACTTTGAGCTTTGACGAAAGGAGCGACTGGCGAACGAGCGAAGCGCGAAGCGCGTAGCGCGAGTGAGAGCGTGTCAGGGCGTGCGAGCACGTCGGTCGAGTTCAAATCGTGCCTTCACGTTGTTCGTCGTGGGCGAGGGACAGGGACCGTGGTCGAGGACGCTCAGCACGTCCCTGAACGACTCCGAGAGATCATTCTCCTCGTGTACGGCAGCCCGCGCCTCGTCTAGCTGCGACGCGCGCTGAAAACTCGACGGAAACATTCCTCTGCTTGGTTGAACGGCAGGATCTTCGGGTTTGCTGGCGTTTTGGCCAGCCCGTCGTCGTCGAGAGTGTCCGTATGTCTTGGGGATGTACGTAGCGTATGAGCGGTCAAACACCGCAGGTATTGTTACAAAAACATGAAGCGCTTTTCTGGCCAACTTGGGCCGCCCAAGTTTTGGCAAAACGCTCCGTGGATCCATTCCCCCGATCGGAGCTCGCGAGTTCATAAATAGTCCTGAGTGGCACCGCCCACCGTCTACCACTCAACACCGGCGGCCTCGGCGTAGTTGACGTCGTCGTCGCTCGAGTCGTCGGCCGGGATGAGTCCCCTCTCCCTCAGGAAGGCGAAGCCGCATCCGGTGCACTCGTCGCGCATCTTCAGCGGGAAGGCGCCGGCCTCCGGGTTGGCAGGGACGATGATCTTGGCGACCTCGTCGGTCTGCTCGACGATCGTCATACCCTTCTCCTTGACCGGGGCCAGGAGGGCGTCCATCCAGTCCTGCATGCTGACGCCCTTCCTCTCGGCGAGCTCCTTCGGGACATGGAAGATGATGGCGAGCTGGGTCTCTCCGGCGGACAGGAAGGCCTTTCCGAGGTCGTCAGCTCCTCCTTTGCGCTCCTCGGCGGCCTCGTCGACCTTGACGTTTGCGCCGTCGAGCAGGTGCTGGAGCAGCTCCATGTCACCCTCGGGCACGTCGACGGACACGTTGAAGTAGGAAACGCCTCCCATGGCGGACACTCCACTGCGTGGTTATTGAGCGAGTGGGGTGGGGGGAGTGAGTGAGCTGGGAGGGACGGAATCGGTCAAGTTGGCGCCGTCGGGCGGGACGACGATGCGGTCACGTACGCGAGATCCTGTCCTAGAGCATGGTGATGACGGGTGAATGACGAGTGAGTAGATGCGTGACGTGCGTGTACGTGTACGGCGGCGGCGCTGATCGATGATGATGATGCACGGATTCGGAGCGCAATTTAGACACACCTTTCTTCCCCCCCTCCTTCCTAGCAGCATCCACTTGCTTCTGGTCAGGCATCGTGGTGTGTGTGTTTGTGTGGTTTGTTCTGTCGTGCCAAATCGGAAAGGCCGCCTGGAGAGAGATGATCGGAGTCCGTGGTGGGTGAGGGAGACGCGGCTGCTGTTGGCGATGGGGAAGAGTAGGATGCGCCGAGCGTCGCGCGACTACTCTTCTCCATCGCCAACAGCAGCCGCGTCTCCTTGGCCCGGCGTCTGCCTTCGAGGCAACGTCTCCTTGAACGCGTCCTCGAGCGGGTCCCTGCCGCCCGCGCTCGGCCGACTCCACGTCGCCGCCGCCACCCCGCTAATCCTCGCCTCGCGGCTGGCTCGGACCGGCCACGTCGGCGCTCCTTGAGTTGTCCTTGGAGTTGACGCAGGAATCTTTGTTCGAGCCAGGGGCCGTCTCGGGACAACGAACGAACGAACGAACCGCGTCAAGCCCGTCGCTTCCTTCCCGCAATTCTCCCGCCAGTCGGAATTCGATTCGATATTCATTCATACATGACTATATAGTCAAAACCCATGTCATAGGACGGCGAACGGCAGGCACAGCGAGAGAGATAGACCTGTGCGAGGGACCCCATTTTCACGCAACGACCTCGGCACCATGCTCCTGACCGACCTGCCAGTCGACTGTCTCGAGGCGATCGCTCGGTGCCTTCCCCTGGCCTCGTCCCGCTTCGCGTTTCTGTTCGCGCTCGGGTCCCGCGAGATTTACGATACGATCCTCTTCAACGGTGCGTGTCGAGCCTCGTCCGACGTGCGCTCGCCCTTCCCGCGCCCCTCCCCTTCTCACTCTCAACGCTACGCGCTACGCGCTACGCGCTCCGCTCCCCAGAGTACACGTATTTGGACGCCGCGTTCGTCGTCCGGGAAGACCAGAACAACAACGGCGGCGAGGGTGCGAACGACGTCAACCAGAACAACCCGCCCCGTCGTCTGCTGAAGGTGGCCGCCCACCTCGACGTGTACGGCAGCAACGGCGCCTGTCCCGTGTTCACGATGTACCCGAAAGTCGGCGAAATTTCGTTTCAGCGACTGGTGTCCCTGTCGTTGCACAACGTGCACGTCCGCGAGGCCGACCTCATTGCGCTGGCAGACCTCCGCCTCAAGCGGTTCTCGTTGCGCGACAGCCAGACGACCGAGTCGATGCACGACCTGCTCCGGGTGTGCGACCATTCCGTCGAGTCTCTGGTCCTCCAGTCCGTGCTGTGCTGTTGTGGGCCCCGGGTGTTGGGCTTTGGGCGGCGGCGAGACCGCCGGGATCGACGGGACGGGGACGGGGTCGGTGACGCCGACAACGCCGACGTCGATGCCGACGACCTCGCGAGGCCGACGTGCCAGCACACCCCGAAGCGTCTCGAGCACCTCGCGCTGCTCGGCAACCTTCGCTGTGCCCAGAACACCTGCAGCTGCTCCATCACGGGCGACTCGGTCCGGTCGCTGCACCTCGCCAAGTTGGACGACTCGGTCGTCGAGGCCAGGGGCCTGCGGGGCGTCTGTCGGTTTCGCGGCGCTTGGAGCAGGTCGTGGATGTCGTCGTCGAGGGAGGAGCGTCAGTTTCAGAGTCAGTTTCAGCAGCACGGCGACGTCGACGCGCTCAAAGGCCTGGATGTCGAAGGGGACATTGACGCGGCGGACCTGCTCGCGATCCTGACTGCCGGAGAGACCGCAGGTGGGTATTGTCGTCGTCGTCGTCATCGTCGTCGTTGTCGACCGGTGGACGGCGGTGTGAACAGCAGTTCAGTCATCGCGCCGGCTCCATTCTTATTGATTATTACCATCGCATCCCCTCGCTCACTCGTGGTGTGCGCCCCATTCGTCGCATTGGTCGTTCGTGCGCCAGGGACCCTCCACCGCGTGAGGATCACCGGGGAGATGCAGCACCTGAGGGGGGATATTGGCACCAAGATCATGTCGAGCGTCGCGAGACTGAGCGCGGCCGGTTGCCGCTTTGACTTTGCGTGATGAGAAGGCGATCGGGGAGCGGGTGACGACCCGTCTGCGCCCTACCCGATCGACGCCACAGTTGCTCATCACCGTTGCCACAAGAACGAGCGCGACCACGACGACCACGACGACCCCGACGACCACGACGACCCCGACGACCCCGACGACCCCGACGACCACGACGACTACGACGACCACGACGACCACGACGACCACGACGACCACGACGACCACGACTGGGGTGGGTCGGACTTGTGTGTGCATGTTCCTTTCCCTTTCAAAGCCCACACACACACACAACAACACAATACACACAACATGGGAGCGAGCGATTCTGACATCGAGGACGTTCTCGGAGAGGAGCCCGAGGAGGTGCGTGGTCGTCGTTCACGCGCTTCGACGACGAACCGACCGAATTTTGCCCCAAGATTTCCAGTCGGTCGCATTTCGCGCGTTCACTCGCCCCCCCACTCACTCACCGTCGCTCACCCCACCCGCAACCGCCCGCCAATGACCACCGCAGGTGCTCTCGGAGCTGTCGCTGTCGGACGACGACGACCTGGACGACCTGGAGGCCGATGACAGGGAGCGCCTGGCCAACATGACGGAGCTCGAGCGCGAGATGGAGGTCGCGCTCAAGGAGGAGCGGCTGCAGCAGAAGCGACAACGGGCGCAGCTCTTGCGGAAAGAGAAGAAGCGGGAGAAGGAGGCCAAGGACATCGCGGAGGGCAGGCAGACGGGGACCGAGCGGAGGACGCAGGACGCCAAGAAGGCGGCGTTGGAGCAGCTGGCGGCCAAGAAGCGGAAGCAGACCGGCGGGAAGAAGAAGGCGAATAGATCGGACGCTAGGGACGACGAGGAGGAGTGCGAGGACGAGGACGAGGCGTACGAGAAGGAGGAGGAGGAAGAGGAGGAGGGGTACGAGGAGGACTACTATGCGCGCGGGCTCGACGACGAGGACGACATGGACATCGACGCCGACCCGGAGCCGGCGTCGTACTTGGAGGCCAAGACGATCCAGATGCGTCGACACAAGATGGAGGAATGGGTGGACAAGCCTTTTTTTCAGAGCACCATGAACGGCGTCGTCGTCCGGCTCGCCATGGGCATCAAAAAGGTAGGTTTTGTCATTATGATTCGTCATTGCCGTCATTGTCGTCATTGTCGTCATTGTCGTCATTGTCGTCACTGTCGTCACTGTCGTCACTGTCGTCACTGTCGTCATTGTCGTCATTGTCGTCACTGCCGTCACTGTCGTCATTGTCGTCGTCCTTCCCGCTCACTCGGAACACCCAAACCCCAACAACCCCAACAACAACATCCATCAGGCCCTCCCCGGCGAGATGACAGACCGCGACACCATGTCGTACGTGTGCGCCAAGGTGATCGGCGTCGTCGAGCGGGAGCCGGGCTACTACAAGTTCCACTCGTCGCAGCCGTGGAAGAGCCCGTACCCGTTCGGCAAGGGCAAGACGTCCCTGTGGCTGCGCGTGATGCGCGGCGGGTCGGAGAAGTTCTGGCCGCTCGCCCAGGTCTCGAACTCGTCAATCACCGAGCAGGAGTGGTTCCACTACCAGAACGGCGAGTCGCAGGCGGCGGACAAGGGCGCCAGGGAGCTGACGCGTGGCGACGTCGAGCGCGCACGGAAGCGGCTTCTGGGGGCCGAGAACTACACGTACAGCGAAAGGGACGTCGCCGATCTGCTTCGAAACAAGAAGACTGTCGTGAGGAACGCGGCGCTGGAGAAGGCGAGGCTGGAGCGCGAGCGCGACGCCGCCGTGCAGCGCGGCGACGAGGCCATGGCGGCCAACTGCGACGAGGAGATCCGGAAGCTCGAGCGGGCCGGGGCCAAGCGCAAGAAGGAGGATAAGATGGCCTTGGTCAACGCCAAGAACGCCAAGAAAAACTTCCAAGACGGCCTGGCGTTCAAGGAGGACATCACCGGGGGCGACCAGGGCGGCGCCGAGATGGATCCGTTCAGGCGGCGCGTCACGAGGCCCATGATTTACTGGAAGACGAAGAGGGAGGATCAACAGGGGGGAGAGGGCGCGGATGGCGCCGGCGCCATTCGCCTCGCCGCCGGCGAGGAAGAACAGGTGGTGGACGTTCGCGAGGCGATCCGGGGGCTGCTGGGAGGGGCCAGGGGCAGCAGCACGGGGGCGCGCGGCTGCGGCGGGCTGTACAACCCCAACTCGAACACGACGAGGCGCATGCTGTCGCGCAAGTTCATGACGAGCGACCGGGACGGTGGCGGGCGGGTGTACGCCAGCGTCGACGCGTTTGAGAGGGATTCGAGAGGGTACTGACAACATCTTGCGATGTTTGTTGTTGTTGTTGTTGTTGTTCTTGTCGCTGAGTACGGGTAACATGAACGTGAACGTGAACAGTCATCATCGAGTGAGTGAGTGGGGCAGCGCAGCGACCCGCTCAGGCAGTGGAGGATTTCGATCTCCGTCTCCACCCGTCTCCACCCGTCTCCACCCGTCTCCATCCGTCTCCACCCGTCTCCATCCGTCTCCATCCGTCTCCATCCTTCTTGTCCAGATGATCGACCACCGCGTCTTGAATGAATGAATGAAAAACGAAGACAGCCACAGCACGTACCGAAGCCCGACCGGCAAAACACGACGTACGACGACGACGAGTACGGGGACGGCAGCAGGCACCCATACCGGGCACCGGCCACCTCCCACGCACGTCAGAAAGGAGGAGTTGAGCCTCTGCGACTCTACATCGCCTACGGATTTGAAGTCCGCACCCAGGACCGCCTGGGGTCATTCTGACAGAAGAAAAAGTCGCACGCCTGAGTCTGACGGAGGGAACGAAGAGGGGGAGGAGCAGAGATCAGATGATGAGGATGATGACGACGAGGAGGGACACAGGTCGCGGTGACCCACCTGGGCATGCCCCCTCGCCCCGCCCCC